>Ga0222712_10000756_pt1 | contig 41190 bp, 29 predicted proteins | sample C33_657DmetaG_FD_165043 | JGI IMG/M metagenome (GOLD analysis project Ga0222712, IMG submission 165043) | Estuarine water microbial communities from San Francisco Bay, California, United States - C33_657D | ecosystem: Environmental > Aquatic > Marine > Unclassified | place: USA: California... | reverse complement strand
TTCCAATCAAAGAGCTTTTAAACGAAATTGAAGTAAAGAATATTAAAAAAAATGGAGATGAATATAACGTTACTGTTAAATATCCATCTCAAAATGAGATATCAAAAGTTACTCCTTTGCCTTTTGAAAATGGAAGAAGTTGGGCTATAGGAATAGAAAAAGGAATAAGCGGATTTACGCAGTATATTTATATTAAATTTTTAGCAGGTAGATCTAAAGAAGGTATTCAATCTGATAAAGCTAAAGGTTTAGGATCTTTTAAGAAACAAGATTATTTAAATTCATTATTACAAGATTTCATTAAGAATATAAAAGGCAACAAAAAATGATAATTCAATTTGAAAATAAATTAGTGTCGAGTTTTCTACTATATATCGACCATCAAGTTCTAAAAAAGGGACAAGCTTATACGGTTCAAGCTGTAAACTTTAATAAAGTTGATGACGCTTTTCAAGTAAATGGCGTTGATTATTATACTTTTAATAGTCCTTTTGATCAATTAGTTTCAGATATTTCTATACCTTCAGGAGGATTTAGTGGAATTTCTATAAATGGACAAAATTTAGATTTAGGAGTTAGTGGTTTTTATGGAATAAATTATGATGGTGGTCAGATTTATTTCACAGGAACTCAGTATACTGGCGCGACAGTAGCCGCAACTGGATGCATAAAAGATTTTAATGTATATTTAAATAACTATACTGAAGAAGAATTATTGTTTGAAACTAAATTTGAACTTCGCGCAAAATCAACTGATCAAGTTATAAATTCATCTTCCGCTTTGGGATCAAAATATATTTCTTATCCAGCAATTTTTATAAGAATGGAAAGTGCGGATGGAGAGGACTTTGCTTTTGGTGGGGTAGATAAAATGATATCTAATTTTAGATGCTTAGTATTAGCTGAAAACACTTTCGCTTTAGATGCTGTCTGCTCTATATTAAAAGATCTTAGAAAAACAGAATTTGGCATTATAGATCCATCTATTTTGCCATACTCTAATTTTGGCGCGATAACTGGCTCAGGATACAATTATGATAATCAAGTAAATAATCAAATAGAAAAGTCTTTAATATGGGACGTTTCTGTGTCAAAAATATCATTTTCAGACAGTAGAATAAAATTAACAAATCCTCAAGTTTGTTCGGCGATTGTTGATTTTGAAGTATATTCATTTAGAAATCCTAGGGCTTAAATCTTTGCACTTCCCAATATAAAAAAATAACTGTAATAAAAAGAAGAAAGTAAGCTATGCCAATCACAAGAACAATTTATACGCAGGGTAAAGTCACCCTTAAAACAGGGGCAATAGGAGGAACTTTATCAAATTTCGCGGTTGTTAGTGGTGTCCAAAATGCGACGTTCTCTTTGGATACGCCAAGAGAAAATGTTAGCTCTTTTGGATATAAAGGTCTTGTCGATAAAGTTCAAGTAGCTCCTGAAACAGCTACTGTTAGTTTTAGCTACATTTTACCTAAAAATAATATTGAAGTTGATGTTTATGCAGCAAATGCTAATCATCTTTCTCCTTCTAAAATAAGTGGATTAATGGGAGACGCTCTTTCCGATACTCATAGTGGAGTTCATGTAGAATTGGCTGGTCTTGGGTGTCTAATTAGCGGCATTATGAGCAGCTTTAGTATAAACGCTTCGGCAGGAGATTTAGCTACGGTTGATATGACTTTCGAAGGAGTTCCTTCTGGTGGATCAATAGGTCAAGATACAGATGCAGAATTGCCAGCTAAAAATTCTAGTATATCTACTGCCACTTATGAAGTTTTAACTCCTGATAGAATAAGTGGATATCTTCCAGATAATTCTTTAGGGTCAGATGCTGGAAGTGATCCAGATCCAACTCAAACATTGTATTATTCTGATTTTTCTTCATCAGTTGATAGTTTTACTTCTGCTGATGGGGTTAATACTGTATTAACCGCTTCTCAAACAGCGAATAGCTCTAATGGCTGGTTAAGAATAGCATCAAATGTTGTAGCTAGAGCAGAAAGAGCTTTAACTGGAGGAATTAATACTCATAATTATATTATTTCTTTTAGAATTTTCCAAAATACAGGAGCAACCGTATATGTAAATTCTGGTCTTGAGGCTACTGGAGGCGTAACAGATTTAACTGCTGGAACAGCGGTAGCTTTAGCAGATGGAGTTGAAACGACAGTTTCTTTCGCTAGAACTTTTGCTACAAATGATGTTTTAACTTTAAGATTTTCAGCAAATGCTAATGGAACAGGAAATGTAACTTCTTCTGGATCTACAGCAATTTATATTAAAAATGTAACAGTATCTACTGATGGTGGCCCAAATAATGCAGGAAATTTCGCTGGATGCGTTCAAACTGCAACTTTTAGTTGGGAAGTTCCTATAGAAAGAATTCAATGTTTAGGAGAAACTGTATCTAGTTCAACAAACTATAGCAATCCTCCCGGTACTTCATCTTTAACTTTAGAGGGAATTGATATACCATATCCAGTTTCTGGTCTTACTTTAGGAGATATGAGAATAATGTTAAGAAATGCTAAAGTAGTATCAAGAGAACATAATTTAGCAGTTGGAGATGTAGCTGCGACATTTAATCTTTCATTGGAAGCTACAGCTATGGATGCTTTGATGTTTCCAACTTTAACAAGTAATTAAAAAATAAAATTTAAAACATATGCCTATTACAAGAACAATTTATACACAAGGAACTCTAATTATAGATAGCGGAGCTACTACTAATTGGGCTGTACTATCTGGTGTGCAAAACGCATCTTATTCTCTAAATACACCAAGAGAAAACGTAAGTCAATTTAGCGCAAAAGGATTGATTGATAAAGTGCAAGTTGCACCAACTGAAGGCACAATTACTTGTTCTTTTATTATTCCTGATTCAACTACAACTTTAGGAGATCATATCACAGCGGCAGAGTTAAATGGTTTGATGCAAAACGCTCAATTGACTGATGGTACTCTTCCAAATATGATTGTTACTGCTGGTGGATTAGGTAAGATTAGTGGAGCAGTGTTGTCTTCTATCAATGTGAATGCTGCTGTTGGTGATCTTCCAACAATGGAATTGACGTTTGAAGGAGTTCCTCTTACTGAGCCAGTTGATACTGATTCTGAAGCTGCTGGAACTAAAAAATCTCCAATTCCAGTTGCTACAACCTTTAATGTAGTAACTCCAACTTTCGTTAGTGGTTTCGCAGGAGGTGTAAAAGTAAATTTAACTGCTGGAGATAGTGGCGATGATTCTATACAAACTTTTACTTTCGGATGGGATATGCCAGTAGAAAGAATTCAAAGACTTGGAGAAAGCGTAAATGCCACTCAACCTTTTGGAAATCCTCCTGGAACAGCTACAATGAGCTTAGAAGGAACAAATATTCCAAATATAGCTAATTTAAGCGGTATTGCTGTAGGGCCTTATACTTTCGCAATCGGAGGAAGAGTAGATGTAATTTCCAGAGAACACTCTATGGCTGTAGGAGATATTTCTGCTTCATTTACTGTTAATTATGAAGGCACTGCTGACGCAGTAGTTTGTTCTTAATTTAACTATAATACAATAATCAAGCCCTCAATTAACTTTGAGGGTTTTTTATTTATGTGTATAATAAAATAAGGTGCTGGATAAACAAATAGTTGAATCTATATCAACTGAACAATTTAAAATTTTTCTTTTAGAACAAATAAAAAGGTCTATAAAGAAAGGTTATAAAATACATTTAAATAAATTAGAGTCATTGCATCAAGAGCAGCTTAAAATTATTTACGAAAATCAATCTAATTTTGATAACAATACATTAAAAAAGCTGATTCTATTAGATGATAAAAAATTTTCAGAATATCGTAAATCTATACTAGATATTGGCAATAATATAACTAGAGAGATAGAAGATTTATTTGATAATCTTGTTATCAACATTAATAATAAGAAAGATTTATGATACCAGAAAAGTGGATTTACTCTTTTACTCTAGACAAAGAAGTTAGTGTAGATAAAACCGAAGTCAGTAAAGATGAAACTGGCGCGGAAATTAGAATTACTAAGTCAGTAAAAGAAAAGAAGCCTTTTGTTTTTAAACTAAAGAAGCCATCTCGTAAACTTATTGAAGAAGCTGATATATTTTATGCGGCGAAAGTTGGTGAATATTTGAAGGCTGGATTGTTGAGCAAGAATCTTATCGCCAAGCGTCTTGAAAATGATGGCGGTGATCTAGGCGAAGAAACAAAGAAGGAGTTTACGGAAGTAGCAAATAATTATTACAAGGCTAGACTAGAAGTTGAAACTCTAGAATTAGAGGTTAAGGAAAAGAATCTAGATACAGATAAGGAAAAGCTAAAGATTGCTAAGGAAAATCTAGAAGATGTTAGATATAAACTTACTGATCTTGAATATCGCAGAAATGCTATTTATGAACAAAGTGCCGAATCTAAAGCTCTTAATAAGCAGATTTTTTGGTATATTTTAAATACTACTTACTGGAATAAAGGCGACGAAAAGGCTGATTTTATTCCTTATTTTGAAGGAAAGACTTTCGACGAAAAGTCTGATAGTTATGATTTAAGAGAAGATCAAGAAGCAGGAACTGAGTTCTTTAATGAACTTACTTCTAAATTAGCTTTCTCAATTAGTTATTGGTTTAATTCTTCAAATAAAGCCACCCAAGAAGACATTGACAAAGTATTGAGTGAGAATAGCTAGTGAATGAAGCGGTTCTAGATCTTCAGAATATAGATTCTCAAGAAAAAGCTTTCTTGCTTTTTCGACACGTTATTCTTGGCGCGTCTTTTGATTATAATAATAATTTCTATGTAAAGCATAGCTCTTTATTAGAAGCTACTTACATATCTGAATTTAATAAAATTTTAGAGTCTGAATGTCACGCCAAAGGATTACTAGAAGAAAAAAATAAGTTAAAAGTATTATTTGAAAATACTTCTTGGTCAAAAGAGCAAGAAGGAGAGTATCAAGAGAAATTAAAAAGAATTCAAGATCTTGAAATTTCAAAGAAAAAATTAGTTATTCCTTTTCAAATTAAAGTTGCTCAAGAAATTTTAAGCAAAGAAATTGCCGCACTTTCTCCATTGTTTATGGAACGTGAAGACGCGATTGGGTTAACAGTAGAAAGTCACTGTAACAATAAAAACTACGAATATTATTTGCGAAATTTCTTTTTTAAAGATGAAAAGCTAACTAAGCCGCTTTTTTCAGAAGAAGAATTTGAAGATTTAGATATTATTTTAATGAGAGACTATCACTCTTATTATAATGATTTTCAAAATGTATTTTCTGATAGAAATCTAAAGAAAATAGCTTGCGCTCCAATTGTTTATAACTCTTTTTTTCTATCTGCACACGCTAAAGATTTTTATGGTAAGCCAGTTTGTGAACTTACAGTAAATCAAATTAGCTTGTATAGTAACTATATTTATTTTAAAAATATAAGTTCATCGCCTGAATTTAAATCAGTTCCTCAAGAATACTATTCTAATTTAGATAAAGTAGTAGATTATTATGATCAACAGTATAGTATTTTGAATAGTAAAAATAACTCAAAAAAGAGATAAATCTTTCTTTTAAGTGTAATATTCAATAAGGATTATGGCAGATACAATCATTTCAGTTGGAGGAGAGACGAGTCAATTAGAGAGAGATATCCAAAAAACTCTTTCTAAAGACTTTAAGTTAACAGGGCTTGATACAAAATCGTTTTCTCAACCTTTAGGAAAGATAAAGGGGCAGCTAGGAGAATTCGAAAAATCTCTAGAAGCTTCTAATGCTCGCGTTGTTGCGTTCGGTGCTTCAGCCGGTTCTATTTATTTATTAACTGATGCTTTTAAAAGCATGGTTAAAAGCACTATTGAAGTAGAAAAAACTCTTGCTGATATTAATACTGTTATTAATGCGAGCGAAAAGGATATTAAGTCTTTTGGAAATACTATTTTTGATGTAGCTAATAAAACTTCTCAATCTTTTGAAACTGCCGCAGAAGCTGCTTTGGAATTTTCAAGACAAGGTTTAGGTCTTGAACAAACTGCTAAACGTACATCTGACGCATTAACATTAGCAAGACTTTCAGGATTATCTGCTGCCTCTTCTGTAGAAGCTTTAACAGCCGCAGTAAATTCATTTAGTGATGCTGGTTTAACTACAACTCAGGTTGTAAATAAATTAGCGGCGGTTGATGCTAAATATGCCGTAAGTTCTGCCGATCTTGCAGAAGCAATTAAACGTGTTGGTAGTTCTGCTAGTGAAGCTGGAGTTAGTATAGATCAATTAGTCGCATTAGTAACTTCTGCTCAACAAACAACTGCTAGAGGTGGCGCAGTAATTGGTAACTCTTTTAAAACAATTTTTACAAGACTTCAAAGACCTAAAGTTCTTGATGATTTAAAAGAAATAGGAATACAGACTACTAGCGTTTCTGGTGAAACGCTGCCATTGATTCAAATAATAACTCAATTAGCTAGAACGTTTGATACTCTAGGGTCCGCTCAAAGAAGTCAAGTAGCAGAGCTTGTTGGTGGCGTTTATCAAATTAACATTCTTAAAGCCGTATTAGGAGATTTATCTAAAGAGTATTCTGCATATTCAGGAGCTTTAAAAGCTTCTTCTGGAGCAACAAATGAAGCTGAAGCAAGAATTGCAAAATTAGGCGAAACTCTAGACAGTCAAATTAATAGAGTTACAAATAATTTAAAACGCGCAGGATCTGTTGTTGGAGAATTGACAATTGCTCCAGCTTTAGAAAAAGTTTTATCTAAAACTAATTCAGTATTAGAGACATTTGCTTTAGGTAAAGAACCAGAAGGATTTGGAGAAAAAGCCGCTGTTGGATTTCTAAAAGGATTGGGAAATTTTATTTCTGGTCCAGGTTTATTAGTAGCCGCTGTAGGTGCGTTTCAAATTTTTAAAAGATTAGCGACATTTGTAGGAGATGCAGGAAAAACAGTTCTAGGATTGGGTCAAGCTGCTCAACAGCAAGCCCAAATTCAAGCTCAAATACTTCAATTGTTACAAAAAAATCCACAAATATACGCTCAAATTGAATCTGGCGCAATTTCTGTTCAATCAGCAGCTCAAGGATATTTAAATATTGTTAACGCTACAAATGCCGCATTAGAAAGACAAAAAGCTATTGCTTCTCAAATGACTGGGGCGGCAATGGGTGGGGGTGGAAGTATACCAATTCCTCCTTCTGGTGGTGGACGAGGAAAAAGTCGTGGACGCGCCGCAGGATATATGCCAAGCATTTCTGATCAAAAGAAAATGGAAGAAAGAGATGCTCGCGCTCTTGGCGCACCATCTGGAGTTCGCGCTCATTTTGGCAAAGGAACAATTAGCGGTAAAAAATTCTTGATGAATAATCATGAAATTGAGATTCCCGGTTATGGAGCAAATGGAGATTCTGCTGTTATTCCTAAATATGCAGCGGGAACTCCTATAAAAAATTTACTTAACGCTTCTGGAGGGGGAAATCTATCTGATGTATATGATATAAATAGACCATCAGATAAATATGTAAATATTCAACAAGAAATTCCAAGATTTGATTTGCCAAGAACAAATGAGCAATATCAGAAAAAAGCTAATTTCATTTGGAATAATTCTTTAAAATCTAATAAAAATATTTCTTCTTTTAAATATAGAGGAATTCGTCTAGGAAACTTTATTACTCGTAATGCTAAAGGCCCTAATCAAGTGCAAGGAGCTTTAGGAGAAATAGATACATTTTTAAGCCTTAAAAAAGAAGGCTTTTCAGCAGATGAAATAAATAAATTACCTTCTAGCAAAGGTATGGATTTTAAAGCTGGAGCAAACAATCTTTTCGAAAGTAAAACTTATAGAGGAGTTTCTGATAAATCAATCATTGCTAAAACTTTAATGTTTATTGGCAGAAGTGGAAAATATAAAAATAATAAAACTGCTGACGTTATACCTATAGGAGGAATCGGCGGTGTTGGAATGAGTCTATTTGAACCTAGAAAAGCTTCTTCTGGATACATTCCTAGATTTGCCGCTGGAGATGGCAGCATCTCTTTAAAAGACTACATGATGATGAAATATGGAGAAGTTAAAGATGCTTCTTCATTAGGCGGCGCAGCTTTAAATGCCGCTTATGGCAAAGGAGTTTCTTTAGATGAACTTAGAAGCACTTCACCTAAATGGGCAAATTGGAGTCCCGGTGGCGCAACTGCCGCAATGCGTACAGGTCGAGCAGAAGCTAAAAAACAAACTCAAATAAATCGCGCCAATAAATATGGTTATAGAAAAATTATTCTTCCTTGGAGTAAATCTGTAGCTGATTTTGGCGGCGATCCTAATGAATTTGGTGATGCTTATGAAAATCTTGTCGCTCAAAAGTTTGGTGCAAAAAGAGGCGATAGATTTAAACGCGCAAATGATTATGCAGGAATAGCAGGAAGAACTCCAGAATCTAAATATAATTACACTGATGTAGATTTTATTGTTCCAAAAGTAGCTGGAGATTTAAGTCAAGGAGGTTCTTTAATCGAAGCTAGAGGCGGAGATAAAAAGAATTATAATCCAAGTGATATATCTAAGAAATTTGATAATTTCTTTAAGAATAATCCTTCTTATGATTCTAAAAAATGGAAACGTTTGTTAGTAGCTCGTAATGCTGATGGATATATTCCAAGAGCAGCTTTTGGTTTTGGCCCATCTAAAGAAGAATATTATAAGAGTAATTTAGGTTCTGCTAATCAAGATACTGCTCAAAATATTAGAAATAAACAAAAAGCGGAAAATGAGGCTAAGAAAAGAGCTAGAGAGCAAGCTGCTGCGGTTAGAAAAGCAGCATTAGATAAAAGTTTAGAAGCGCAAAGAAGAAAAGCTGAAGCGGCTAGAAGAATTGCTGAAAGACCTGGAACTGCTGGAGAAGGTGCTGCGGCTAAAGCGGCTAATGCTAAAATTAATCAAAGAATTAATCAAGAAGAAGCTAGATTCAGAACTGAAGAAGCAGCAAGAGTAGCTAGAGAAAATGCAGGAAAAAAGACTGCTGCTCAATATACTTCTGAAAAAGCTTTTGGGCCAAGAAGCTCTGGAACTGGATTTACAGCAAATATAGGAGGAAAATCATATACTTCTGTACCCGTAGGTAAATTGCCTTCAGAAGCTACACAAGCTTCTATAGAAAGAAATAGAAGAAAAAATGAAGCAAAAATTTTAAGAAAACAAAGAGCAGAAGCTAAAGTTGCTATACAAAATATTTTAAATTCACAATCTTTAGGTGCTGGCGCAGGGAATATTACTTCAACTGCTTCTAAAATGGGAAAAAGAATTCCTCCTATAATTGGTTCTCAGGGAGTTCCTCCTGTAATTGGCTCTCAAAATTCTAGAGATATTGGAAATAACTCATTTTTGCTTTCAATGATGTTGTCTCAAGGATTGGGAATGGCTCAATCTTCAGGATTAATCGATTCTAATACTGCTTCTGGTCGCGCAGCAGAAAGTGTTATAAATTCTTTAAACATGGGTGTGATGGCTAGTAGTTTAGCTGGATCATTTGGTCCAGGAATAGCTAAATCTACAATTGGAAAAGGAGTTGGATCTATGGCTGGTAAACTTGCAGGAAGTAGAGCTGCAAGTGCAATAGGAATGACTGGCGTTGGTTCCGCTGGAGCAGCTTTTGGGGGGATGGGGGTTATGGCTCCATTATTAGCAGCATATACTGGAGGGAAAATAGGCGCAGAAGCCATAGATTATTTTGGATCAGATGCATTAACTAATTTTGCTCAAATGGGAGGTGCGGGAGGAATGTTGAATCCAGTTGGGATGGGATTAAAATTCCTCGGATTAGATAGTCCATTTGGAAGTCGTTTAATAGATAAAGAAAGTCAATATTATCAAGAAAAAATAGCTGGTCAAAAAACTGAATCAGGAAAAGCTATAGCTGGGTATACATCTTTGATGAATAGCTCTTTTGGAGGAGTAGGAAGAAAAACTGGATATAAAACAGGCGCTTTTGAAGGACCTTGGAGCTTTTTAAATAATGTTCCTGTTTTAGGGGGAAATCAAACAGATCTTATGAGTATGGATATAGGCCAGCAAAGAAAATCTGCTGCTTCTGGAATGATATCTGATCTTGGAGGAATAGAGTCTGTAAGAAGAATTTTAAAAGAACAAGCTGGAGGTATAAGTTATAATACTGCAAATAAAAGCAATTTAGAGGAAACATCTAAAATTTTAGTTAAAACTTTACAAAACGCAGGAAAAGAAGTTGGAGATTTAGGAAATATCGTAAGCGATAGAACAAAAATATTAGATAAAGATGAATATAAGCGTTCAATGCTTTTAGCTAAAGACGTAACAAAAGAATTGCTATTAGAAGTTAAAAATTTTGAGAGATTAAAATTTATTACTAAAGCTTTTAACGAAACCAGCTCTGCTATGGCTACTCTTGCCGCAAAAGGTAATATGGTATTGACCGTATTGAGAGATTTATCTCAAAAAGAAGCAGCTAGAGGAGAAATGTTAAAACAAAATTTTGGAGGAGGAGTAGAAGGATATTTAGATCCAAGTAAAAATGCTGAAGCAGTTATTGCTATGGATAAAGCTTTAAAAGTTATAAATGATCCAAGATTAATAAATAATAAAATAGAAAGAGGAAGAGCGGCTAATGAATATTTAAATAGAGCAAATCAATTAGGAATAGACCTTTCTCCAGAAAAAAGAGGTGAAATAACTCAAATGATGGCCGAAGGAATGAAACAGTTCCAAGGTCAAAATTTTGCATTTTTAGGAAGACTTGCTGGATCATTTAAAAATAATTATGGACTTAGAGAAGGAATGGTTAGAAGCGATCAGGCTATGGGGGGATTAGCTGCAAAAGCTGACTCTACAATAGAGCAATATATGCTTGATAGAAATCAACAAGCTGTTGAAGCTGGAATTTTAAATAAAAGGCAAATGCAAGCTATGCCATTATATGGAAATAAAAAAGCTGCACAACCTTACTTAGATACAGAAAGAAAAATAAAAGAAACGATGGACATGTTTGATCGTTTAACTCAAGGTTTTAACGCTCAGAAAGTTTCACCGGAAGCATTTTTCGAGGTTAAGAGTAAAATGGAAGAAGCTGTGAGGGGACAAGGAACTGTTACAAACCTTACTGGACAGCAAGAAGTTCTTAGAAAAATGGAAGCAGCTTTTTCTGGATTAGATCAAAGATTAATGGCTATAGCTAGATTTGGAGAACAATTCACTCAAAATGCAACAAATGTTAACGTTGGAGGAAATTTAAAAGTAGAATTAAGTGCTGACGCTAAAAAATTAATAGATATAACAGACGCTATTAAAGAAGCTGAAGCTGCTAATGGTGGACCTCCAAGCAGAATGACCAAAGACACTATTGTCTTAAGATCGCAAGCCAGATCTGGTGGTTAATAAATATAATTAAATAAATATGCCTAATTTTAATATAACTACTATGCTCGGTTATTCCTTAAAAAAGGAATATATGGGAACTATGAATTACAGAAATGTAATTACTATAGAAGTAGAAGCTTTGTTTAAAACAACTGAAAGTGATAATTACGATTCGCTTTTACCAGTTCCCGCTGATTATGTTTATTCTGAAGTATATCAAAACTCATTAACATCAATATCTTTAAATGGTAATGGATTTGGATTGGGAAGAGTAATTTCAATTTCTCAACCGTCTAGTATTAATTTTGATGAAAATGGATTACAGTTTTGGAAAAGAAATATAACTATTGAGCTTTATGAATCTGGAGATAATTCAAATACTCCAAATGATGCGGCAAATACATTTTATGCAAGATTAAAAGATAATTTATTTGATGGCAGAATTAGTGAAATATCTGAAGATTTTAGCTTTACAGATGATGAAAGCGGTAATTTAGGATATACTCATACCGTAGCTGTAGCTTGCGTTGATTTAATAACTTCGGGAAGTCCTAATAATAATACTCAAACTGCCGTTTATCTTGCTAGACAAAAAGCTCAATCTTTAATTGAAAGTGAGGTTAATTTTGGTTATCTTGGTAATTTAACTAATTTATATGGTAAAGCTGGCAAGAGAACTTTCTCTACAGATGTAGATGTAATTAATGGCAAAGTTACAATAACTAAAACATTTACATCTTTTCTAGTTAGATATCCAGCTACATATTCTTTTGCAGTTCAAGACGATGGATCTATTAATATATCTGAATCAATAACTTTTAAAAATAAAGATTTAGCTACAAGAGTTGATTTAATTGGTGGCATTATATCTATTTTAGATAATGTTAAAGCTAATGCTTTTGCAAGATGTCAAGGGTATTTTAATATATATAAACTTTTTATTACTAATGATCAAGCTGTTGATAGTTTATCTGCTAGTGCAATATCTTTGCTTTCTATTAATAGAACTTTTAATGAAGAGTCTCAAGAATATACTCAGCAGATGGTTTTTTCTAATGCTAGAAATTTAAGAAATAATTTTACTTTAGAAATTGATCAAAGTATTAATTCTGACGAAAAAGGAATAACAACTATTTCTGAGAGAGCTAATTTTATATCAAAATTAAAAAAGCAGAATGGAACTTCTCAACCTTCTGTTACTTCGACTATTAAAGGATATATAGATTCTGAACAAGCAAATAGTTTATCAAGAGCAGTTAATTTATATAACAAACATTATAAATTGGCTATTTCTGCGCCGTTAAAATTAATTAATTCGACTAGAACATTAAGTTCTAATGGTAAAGCTTTTGGATACTCTGTAGTATTTGATAATAATCCAAATTTTATTAGAGATGGAGTTATAAATACAATCAATAGCAAAATAAGTTCTACTTTGCCAAAGAAAATTGTAAAGACATATATTGTGCCGGGATATCTTAATAGCAAAAATATTTTTTCGCAAGAAAATGAGCAATCTTCTCCAGGATCTTTAAGCGTTACTCAATCAGTTGTACTAAAAAGAAATGATAATAATAAAACTCCAGATTTAGTAAGCAAGCCAACAACAGCAATTAATTCAACATATAATAGATGTTTGTTAACTTTATTTAATAGATTAACAGGATTTGGATTGGGAGATCCAGATAATTTTATTATAAACTCTGTATCATTTTCTTATAATTCTACTAGGAACTTAGAAATGACAGTATCTATTACTTACTTTGTAGCTTCTAATAAATTCGGCCCCAAAACAACTCTATATACTAATTAATATGTCTTTTACTGCTACATACAGTGGATTAAATTCTAACTCAGCACCAAAAAGTCCTTGGGCCGATATTATTCCATATATTTCAGTAGATAAAAATAGAACTTGGACATCCTCAAAAATATCTACAGAAGAAATAGTCTCTTTAAATGGTCAATTAACTTTAAGTGGATTTAACGCTTTGGGAAGCAGCCCAGCGACTTATGGATATGCTAACTCTCCAATAGCTGGATTAACATTTACTACTGGATATATTCAAGTTTTTAGAGATGCTTTTTCTAGAAGTTATGGTGAATTGTTAGTAAAAAATGCTGGAAATAATAAAGTAGTTTCTGGAGTTTATTATGTAGATTCAATTCAATTTGATTCTCAAAATTATATAGGAGTAATTAATTATTCGGTTAATTTAGCTAGAATAAATGAATTAAATTATAGCGGATTAAATCCTTCAGAAACTATCTCTTTCTCTGAAGATGGAAATGGCATAGTAAATATAACTCATTCTATTTCTGCGGAAGGTGTTGGCGCGGCATTTAATGGAAATAATTCTATTGCTTTTGATTCTGTAAAAACTTTTGTTCAAAATTCTACTGGAGTATCAAGAATTAAAAGCCTTTCGTTTGATTCAGGATTTGTTCCAACTGGAAGTGGGGCGTCTGGAGTTTATGTTTCAGGAGGAAATTCAAGTAATTTAATATTAGTGTCTCAAACTGAGTCTATTAATAGAATGGCAAATAAATATTCTATTGATGAAGTTTTTAAAATAGATAATATTTATAATGGGGAATATGGAACGAAACGTTTTTCTGTAGATTTTAATTCAGGAATTGCAGATGAATATAACGTAGTAAGCGTAACTTGTAATATACAAGGCGCAAAAGATAAAGAGTTCAGTGGAGTTACAGGAATGCTATCTAATATTACTGGCCAGATGTACAATGCTGCTACTGGTATTTATGGAAGCACAACAGAGCTTTGTCCAATTCCAATAGCTTTTAATATTGATACAACTAGGATAATAACAGGATATGCAGATGGCACAAATATTAATGGCGTTAATGGGTCTTCGTCTATAATTGTTAATTGTTCTTTTGATAATAGTTTAAATGGAACATTTTTTGATTACGATATATCTTTTTCTTCTGACGAACAATCAAATGTTACATCTTTAGATATAAATGGAGTTATAAAAGGAAGAGGGCTACATACTGCTCAAAAATTTTATGATGCCTCTGGATATTTATTTAACACTTTATTAACTAATCAAGCTGATATAGGGACTATGCTTTTTAATAAAGCTGTTTCTGGATTTAACGAATCTGCTCCGACGGCAAATACTAATTTATGTTTTGGAGTTATTGGAGAAAGAGGGGGCCAATCTTTTGGATTCGTTAAAGATAAAGGCCAATCCAACGTTGATATGAATACTAATAAAGGAGAAATTACTTTGTCAGCTTCTTTCTCTGATGAGGCCGCAGTATCTGGATATAATAATTTTTCTTGGTCTACATCCGCTGAAGTTGGAATGCCGTTACTCGTACCAAAACCATCTTACAAAGTAAATGGATTTAATTTGATACAAGATATAGGAGTAAACCAAAAAACAACTTATACTTTTGATGGATCTTTTGAATTTACAACTGGATCTCAAGGAGGAATTCCGATTCTTTCTGCATCATCTCGGCCTCATACTGGATTATTGAAAAAAATGGTAGAAGCAGAAGGTATAGCTTCAACAGAAGTGTCTAATCAACAAGAAGGAAATATTGGGGTTGTTTTAGAAAATTATAATAAGAATTTTGATTTTGTAAGCGGATCAAACTCTAATAGTAATGATTATCTAGGATCTGGATTTAATGTTAATTTATCAACTCCAGTACAACCTTTAATAGTGTATTCGACATATAGAATAAAATAACATGAATAAATCAGCTTTAGAAGCATATTTAAATAATAATAATCTTCAGTCAGATGGAGTTTATGGATATTACGAGTTTAATACTGGACATAAGAACTTTTTGTATAATAACTATTACAGCGGCCAAAATTATGTCTTATTATCTGTAACTGGTATAAATATAATTAGCGGAGGAGGAGGATATCTTGATACATCTTCAATAAATAATAGTGGAGATTTAATTTCAGCAAGCGGAGAACAAAAAAATATCCCTTTTAAAATAGACGCTACTAATGGATTAGTTGTATCAGCCTTTATTGACGCTGGAAATGTGGGAGGCAATGTGGGTGGAAACGTAGCTGGAAATCCAGCTAATTATACTGGTCTTTATTATCAAGTACCATCTTATGTAATTTCTAATACAACTGGAACGGGATTGGTTCTTGAATTAAAAACTGTTCCAAATATAGAATCTGGAACTAGATATGATTTGAATCCGTTATTAGCAAGAGGTACTTCTGGAATGATTAAATCGGCTATTGAAATTGATTCTATTAGTTTGGGATCTGGGCATTTCTCAGGAAATGGCAGTTTAGAATTCTCTTCAGGGTTTGATGATTCTAATTGGACGATGTTTATTGATTGTAATGTCCCTTCAGAATTTGCAGTTGGAAGATCAAAGGTTCTTCTTACATCTTATTATGGCTGGGCTTCGCAAAGTGGTTTTGCGGTTACTATTGACGATAGTAGGGATTTAAATTTTGAATATAGAATAACTGGAAATCAAGTTAATTCTTATTCTACACATTTACCAATCGAAGAAAATAATTTAATTTCTATATCTAAAGACGATGCTAGTAGCTCTATTATAATAGGAAAACATGATTTATCTGAAAATAGACATGAATTTGAAAAGTTTCAAGCTGTTTATACTAAAGGTGATCGCTTATATATAGGAGGAATTAGATCTAGTTTTTATCTCAATTCTGGATATACTGGATTTAGCGGATATATAAATGAGATATTATTTTTAAATCAAAGTTGTAATTCTGACCAATTAACTGAGTTATCAAATCTTTTTGCAATAACAGGATATTCTCCAGCTACTACTGGATCAGTTATTACGAGTTATCCATTAGTTACAGGAGTAGACTCCGCCGCATTAATTACAACTGGATCTGGAAATATTGGTTATGAATTATATTATGATGTTACTGGTAATGCTTATTATCCTTCAGGCATAAGTGGCGCAATAAATCAAACAGGTATTTTAATTTATTATGACCCTGTAAATTCAGGGCAACTTGAAGAGGTTATAAATATTGATGAAGTTTTTCTAGTTAATTCAGGATTGAGAACTAAATATGCGCCAAAATATTTATCTTTTAATACTGAAATAGCAAATTCAGATACGATGGAAATTTATTATTACTCTTCTTTTGATTCCTCTAAACCTTCTAGTTTACAGCCAAATTTTTCAGCAACTCCAGGAAAATTATATTTTAACACAGGAGTTTCTGATGTAATGTTTAATTTATACGATAATGGAATTCGTCAAGTTTCAGGAGTTGATTATGATTATGCGGCAAATAATAGCGTTATAGATTCTAATTCTTATAATTCTTATTCAAATAATATTGATGATAATGTCTTTATATCTTCTTTGCCTGAATCTGTATCAGTTGTTTCTGGATTTTCTTTTGTTCCAACTGTAGGAGTTAATTATACATACTCTTCTTTTCCATTCTCATTAACAAATGATTCTGGATATTTACTATATTTAAATGGGCAAAAATTAATTCAAGGAACTGGTTTTGATTATTCTATAGTTGGAGGAACATTAACAATTAATAATGCTTCTTATAATTACGAAAGCGGAAATATCGATATAGCAAATATAAGATCTGGATCTCCAAGAAGTTATATTAACACTTTTAATACAGCGGCTACTAATTTTTATTATACGACAGGAATTAATAATACGGTAATTGATGAACATATTTTCTTAAACGGCCAAAGATTAAGTAGAGATATTGATTATGTTAAAGTGTCTTCTGGAGATTTAAGAATTAGAAATGCGATTATATCAAATCAAACTTTTCCTTTTTTCACGGGAGAAACAGGGTTTTTTAATGTATAATAAATAAAGGCTTTATGGCGACACCAACAGTAGCTACATCTACAAATAAGAATATAGAAAGCATCGGATCTATAAAAGTCCTGTCTTCTACCAGTCCGACAGTTAATGAAAGAAGCGGTCTTATTTTTGGAGGATATGGTTATTCTTCTGATGTCCAAGCTAATAATGGAGATGGATATTCAATAAGTATTAAGGTAATTAGTAAAAATGGTAAATATAATATATCTTCTAACGATTTAAGTGTTAGAAAAGATGGAGCTAAAAATATAATTGTAGGAAATTTTACTTTTTATGATTTTTATTTAGTGACTTATTCTATTGATAAAGAAGTTGATAATTCTATATTAACATTGACTTATAAAGATAAATCTATATTTATGGATAAAGTCTTTATTGGATTATTTGGTTATCATTATGGAAATTCTTTTGATGCAAAAGGTAAATTTTTTCAAAATCAAGGTATATTAAATAATGAAGAAACTGTAGCGACATTTAAATATAAATGTGATGAAAGTGCTAATGGAATAAAAAACGCTTTTTTAAGAAGATATTTAAATAGAGTTAAAACTGAAAAAGCTACTCAAATTATTTATAATCAAAATATTTCCAAATTATCTAAATTTGCTACAATGCCAGATTTTTTAAGATCTGACGCTTTTTTTTCTCAATACAACTATAAAACTTTTGGAGTTGATGGAGGACACATAATTTTAGGAAGAGAAGAGATTAACGAAGAGAATTGTACTCTTCCAGAAGTAACTTATTGTTTTAAAGATTTAACTTCAGCATTAGCTTATGCCGATATTCCAGGAATTATTGATTTTAATTTGGGTGATGATAGTGAAATATATAGAATTTTAAGAAGAAAATATTTTGGATCTTTAAGAAATGTTTTGGATCAATGGGGCGGCGATTTTGGATTTAAATTTTATTATCAACCTAAAATAGATTTTTACAGTAAGAATTATGCATTTCCTGATGTTGCTCCAGTAAAGACAACAATTGATGAAGGAATTAAGTTAATCAATCTTACTTCTACTTCTACAACTTTAAAAAATTTAAATTCTGTTTTTAATAATCCAGATCTTCAAAAGGTAATTGAAAATTTATCAGAAACAGCTACTTTAGAAGGAACTAGAAAAACAAATGTAATTACTCCAATAAGAAGAGAGGCTAGAAGTTTTAGTTCCTCATCGTCTACGGTGACAAATAATATAGCGCAAGTTTTAACATTGAACTATCTACCATCTTTTTATGGAAACAATCCTGCTGATGATACAACAGTTATAGGAGGAACATTGTCTCTTTATGATCCAGCATTAAGAGATATATATCATTTATCAAATGGAAATTATTTAGCAATGGGAATGTCTGCTATTTTTCCTATATTAAATAATAGTAATATTGTTTCTAAGTTAGACTTTTTATTATTATTTGGCCCTGGTCTTGGAGATTCTCCTTCAGTCATATTAGATGATTATGTTGTTTATTTAGGTCTTTATGATGAAGCAAAACATAATTTAATTAAAGAATGGGAAAAAGCCATAATGAGCGATTATTATGGAAAGTATTATATGCTTCCAAACGCAAATAGAGATAGATCTTATTGCGATGGAGCAACTTCTTATTCTGTTACTTATTCTACAGTTCCTCAATCTGAATCTTATATAGCTAATGAACTTCCATTTGCAAATTTATTATTTGGAAATTTTGGAAGCAACGAAGCTTCGAAGCAAAGTAATCGTTTCCCTAATACCTTTGGAAGTAAAAAATATAATCCTATTTTTAAAGCAGAAAATCCATTCGATGCTGCTAATGAAGCAAATTATAAAACTTTTTCAGAAAGCATTCTTGATTATGAATCAAGTAAAGCAATGAGAATAATTAATCTTAAAGATGAGCCGAGAGCTAAAATGGCTTTATTTAGTTGTTTTTCAAATGCAGGATTTGAAGGCTTAAATACTGTTATAGAGCAAAATAACGCTTCTTTGATTATATGCAAGAAAATTAACCCTTATGGAGCTTATGCGGCAAATAGAACATCTATAGCTAGTATTTCTATTTCAAATGCAGTTCACACGAATTCATCAGTAAGATTAAGAGGTCAATCTGGTGAAACAACTGGAGATTTATCAACTTGCAAAACTTATTGTGAACAAACTTTAGCTGAAGCAATTTGTGGAGATGCATCTGCGACAACTGCCTCTAAACAAGCTGATACTGGATTTTTATCTAATCTTGCAAGAAAAATAACTATTACTTCTAATCTTATAAATGGATCTGCTAAAACTTGCGAATTAATTCTTCCTGCTACAAGCGATTATAGATATTGTGAAACAATAAATAATAATAATACTATTACATTGGCAGGAACATCTTATGTAATAGGCTCTCCTCCAATTTATGAAGGAAGAGATAATGTATTATCTTATGAAGTTATAGATAACGTTGTTCCTGAAATATTAGCTCAATCAACGACTTCAACTGGAGTTTTAGATCAAGTAGTTACTTTCGATGAATCTGGAAAAAATAATCGCGTTTTATCTGCTAAAGATTATCACGATAGAGTTAATAAAAATTTGAACAATTCTGTTCCTGACGCTTTTGAGCAGAAAAAAGTATCTTTGACTTCTACATATATCCCTGTGCAATTAGTTAGATATATTTTTAGCAGTCCGATTTTAAATTCTATTAATTTTTCATTTAACGAATCTGGATTTAATACTACTTTAGATTTTTCTAGTAGGCCAAAACAACCAAAACAAAAAGATTCATTATTTTTAACAGAAAGATTTCTAAGAAAGCTTTAATATGGTATTTACTGGAATAAATTATAGATCTTTACCTTCTTCAAAAACTTTTTCTGCTGATTTTATTTTTTCAGATATCTTATATTCTGGAGATATGTATAACGCGGGATTGTCTTCTGGGGTTCATTTTGGATTTTCGGGAACTTCAGATAATATTTCTTTTTTAATGCGTAGTGGGAAAATATATGATCCTCAGAATAGAGTAGTATATAGTTATTCTGATAATTCTTCTTTTACTTTATCTTTAGCTTTCAATGAAACAAATTATACTTATTCTTTCGATGAAGAAGAATTCTGCACAAATGGAGTTAAGAACGATTTCGCTATAAATAATTTTTTCTTTAATTCAAATGGTCTTACTTGTGATGTTACCGCAAATATTTATGGTCCAGAAATAAATTACTCTATAGTTTTTCCTGATACATATTCATCTTCTAGTTTGACTGGTATATTTACAAATTTAAGTTCGTCTGCTATAAAGATTTTTTCAGCAGAAATTACAACTGGAAGCGTTGGTTATTATTCTACTTCTAGTATAAGTAATATATCAATATCTGCAAATTCATCTGGAAATATAACATTGACTGATTTATATAATATAGCAGGAACATCTCAAACATTCACTTTGACTTTATATACTAATTTTGGAACAATAAATACAATAGTTAGCTCTTATAGAATATGATAAATAAAAATATTAAAAATGGCGACTATAGAGAAGTTTTTACTTTTCGTGATGAAGATAATAATAGTCCAAATAAGCCAAAATTATTAAAAGATTTAGTAAATACAGATGCTACAATTTTAGCAAAAGTTATTGCTAGTATTTTTTTAAAATGCGTAAAATCTAATGTCGCAGTTACCGGCGATCCTGAAGCTAATACTAGAACTTTTTTAGTTTTAAAACCTAAATGCTTATGGCTTAAAATTTCAGGTAACACTATCGTAGATGAAAATAATAAACCAAGACAAAGTATATCAATGTTTCAAGATTATTTAGAATATGAAAAATTTAAAATTTCTTTTTTGCAGAGACCTTATAGCGTATCAGAAATCCTTACCGCTCAAGGAGTTGATGTTGTAACAAATAATATTGATAATATTTGGGACTTAAAGTATGTTTTTACTTATGATTTAAATGAAGCGAACAGAACAAGAAGTGCGTCAATTTCTGCGGCTGGAAATACAGCTATAAATTGCGTCTGGTTATAATTTATGACTCCAGTAACTCAAGCAATAATTCCTCAACTAGATGAAACAATAAAATCTAGTCATTTACATTCTTTCGCAGAAGCTTTTAATACGAGAATTTTAAATGGCGCTGGAGACTCTCATTGGCGCATTCCTTATTATATATATAGCGCATATTTTAGAAAGCCTCGTCTTGATAACGATACGTTATACGCTCCAGAGAGCGAATTTTTTGATTTTTATCAATTCGTTAATCCTGCAAATGGAGATACTTGGCCTGTATCAAGTCCTCAAACTCCAGAAGGCGCAAATCTTCAAACAAACTTCTTAAATAGATTCATTTTTGGAATGAACTATAATAAGAAAGATCCTTCTTCAGGAGCTTGGCTTTACGAAAGAGAAGATGTAAGAGTCCAAAAAGCTCAAAATCTTTTAAGAGCAGGTGAATCTTATTTATTTAGAGGAAGAACGTTTAATGGTTTTACAGCCGTAGGAACAGATAATGGAATTGGTTTAGAGTATACAGCTTTTGGATTGGCTAATGAGGTTCATAATTATGGTTATATTAGTGGAAATCCAACGAACCCAGCGGGAAATAGTTATGGAGGATTTTACGGATTAAATCCATTAATCACAAAGAAAGACGGATGTGGAGAAGATGCTGAAAAATTTTATCCTTCATCTGAGGGATCTTTAATTCCAATAGATGAATACATAGGAAAAGAAAGAACTTTTAAAATTTGTAATGAAGGAACGTCAGCAGATTTTGACGCAGCTTTTACAGAATATTCCATCATAAGTAATGGAAATTTAAATAATTTTTTTGCTTTTAAAATACGAGGAAATAATTTAATTTCTGCCGAATTGTATCCTAAAAATAAATGGCATTTAACTCAAAATCAATCAACGGTTTTTCTAGGAAGAGAACAGAAAAATCATATTTATAGACTTTTATATAATTTTATTACATACGCAAAAGGTTTCGATTTTGATTGGTTTTTTAATAATCAATATTGTTTTGCTCCTGAGATAGGTTCTTTTTCGAGAATAACAGCCACATATTCTGTTAATAATCCTCAATTATATAATAGAAAAGACTTGATGAATAGCGAGATACAATTCGATCAAGCTAGATTGGTGTTGAGAAATAATAAATTATCCAACTCAAGAAAATTGAATGGTACTTTCACTCAAGCGGGATATGTAGTAACAATAACTTTTACCACGCAACATGGATACAATATTGATGATTGGGTAGATATTTATCTATATTACTCTGGTAGTTCTATTCCATTTCCAAATGATAATTACAATCGTTTTAAAGTAATTTCAAAAACGACTCTTTCTTTTAATATTGATACATCTGGAATGATTGGAAGTGCTTCTGGAACTTTTAGTGGAAATGCAGAAATAAGAACATTTTTATATATTACAGAAGGTATAGATTATAAAACGATACCTGATAGTTCTTATATAGAAATTAAAACTCCAACTGATACAGTTCAATATAATGGAGTCAATAATTATGTAAAGCCTTATCTATATAATAATGATTATCTTAGTACTTATGATTTAAGAGAATATCTTTACGAGCTTCGTTCAGTTACTGATGGAGCAGTTTTGAGTAATACAATTGATCCAAACACTAATGATTATGGACAATTAGTTACTGTTCCAAATGGATTTACTTTGCAAAGTTTAGAAGTTTTATCTACTAATGTTAAAAAATGTACAGTTTTGGTGCATTATACAAAAATAACAGTAGTTGATAAATTGAAATTTGAACAAACTGATGTAAAAGTATTTAATTTTAGCCCTAGCGTAGATAAAGTAGCATTAGCAATTTCTTCTAATTTATATTTATCTACAGATTCTAATTATACTTGTTTGCTTAGATTTGAAGTTAAAGATATAACTTATTTTAATGAAAGTATAGATGGAGGAATTATTTTATATCCAATTTTCTTATACACTTATAAACCAAAAATAGAAGACGCTTATGCTTTATTAAGAGCATGCGCTTATTATGGTTTAGAAGATGCTAATTTTGATAATCCTAATCATCCTTTTAAAATTGCAGATGAAAATAATCCCGGCGCGAAATATTTCTCTGATCAATTAAAAAAATTTGGTAGTTTAGGAGGCGGAGATATTAGAAACTTTTCAGATAAAGGGGCGCATGATCCAAATAATGTTGATTTAAACACTAATGCTATTTTTGAAGCGTCAAGAAGATTGAGTCTTTTCACTAGAATTTTAGGCCCAAATAATATACAAGCTATTGTGAATGAAAATACTTTAAGATTTGATAGATTTGCTAGGCAAAGTGGGCGTTTAACTAAATTTAAAGATCAAAAGTATTTGGCTACTCAAAGTGAGTTTACTATAGCTTCTAGAAATTTTCTAAATTATCAGCAGAATTTTTCTCAAGGTCATTCAATGGATTGGTGGAATACTAATCTTCCATATTTTGCGAGTTTGTTTCCTTCTAATTTTTATAATGAAGAAATGTTGCCATCTTCTACTGCTGATTTAGAAATAACATATCCTTATTATAGCGCTTTTGATCATTATGTATTTAACGCTAAAAATGAGACTGAGCTTTATACAAAATTAGATAATGATATTATTTTAGCTTTAGGTTCAAAAGGTATACCTTCTCAAATAAATGCAAATACAGTTCAATTCCAACCAGCAGAATTTTTGGTTAATTATGATTCATTTGTAGTATCAAGACCAAAAAGCGTGACAGATACATTTGATAATAATTTTTATAAACAAATTAACGATACTAGTTATATTTATTATCAATTTGAAGATAAATATGGAGAAAAATATTTTAGATTTGATAATGGTGGAAATAAAGTTTATCAAGTTAGAAGATTTGATAATTTTATAGCATTGCCTGATGTCCCTAATGTAATTGGAGTAGGACATTACGAAATGCAAGATCTTGATAATGATGGATTTATAACTATAACTAATACGGATAGGAAGTATTATCTAGATGGGATTTCAATTTTTACATTTAAAAGAAGACCTAAAGCTATACAAGAAATTTTTTCTTTAGCAACTGCGGGTCGTTTCTTTTATTTTATAGATAAAAATGGATCTTTTGTTAATAGAGAAACTTCTGCTACTTGGAGATATAATTATTCAGGCACTATCGCTGTTAAAAATGCAAGTCTTGACCAAAAGGAGCAAGGTTATTCATACGATGATTATGCAACATATCTTTTGAGAATTGAACAACCAATTATTTCTGACTATTCATCAGATGTTAAAGAATTTATTTTAGATCTAACTGGATTAATGTCATTAGCTAATACTCTTTATTCAAATTATGATTTTAATAAAATTATATTAAATAAAGAAACTGGAGAAATAGCTTTTAATGAACTTTCGGCAGTGAATTTTGAATCTTTTATAGCGTTTGCTAGAGAAGATTATGATAAATATTTAGCTGGATATAAATTAGTAGTGTCTTATTTTGAAAATCAAATTCCAGAATCTAAACAGATTTATGACACTTCTAAAGTTATTTTAAATAAACAAGAAATTTTTACGGTTAGTGTTATTTATGGAAGTTTAGAAATACAAATTTTTTCTGGCTTGATAGGATCAGAATTTGAGCTTCCAAAATGGGATTCGTCGTGGAGTAACACGGTTCAATTTAAATTTTATGTTAATGTTAATGTTAGAGAAAAAAAAGATACAATCCCTAGTGAAATAGTTAATCTTCCAATTTATTTGTCGATTAAAAATAGTATTCCTTCTAATGTAAATCCAAATTTAACACCAATAATTAGAGATGGCGCGGTTTTAATCAAAAGAACTGGAAACGCTATTGATACATCGCAAGATGCTCCAACTGAAAGAGATGTGTTCCAAGGTATTGCTCCAGATATTAATACTACTTTAAGCGGATCTTTATTAATTGGGCGGCAATATAAAGTTTCTAGTGGATCTATTATCCATTCAGGAGTTGAATATACTAATGGTCAATTATTTACCGCTTCAAATACTCAATATACTCCAAATAGTGGAACTCCAATAATTACTCCTACTAATGGAATTATGGAAATAGCTTTTCCATCTAATTTTAGTAATGAATGGGCTTTTTGGATAAACTTTTTACCATTTAGCCCGTTTAATTCATCTATATTTAAAAGAGAAGTTTATGGTGATACAAATAGTCCATTTATTGATAGATGTCATGTTAATTCTGATTTGCTTCCTAAAAGCGCAGAAAATAAACATATAAATTCTGGATTGCCAAGAGCGTATGCTCCAGAAGCTCCACCTTCTTATAGGTATCTACCATTAATATTACCTAATCAAATAAATTATGCTTTTCAAAACTTGGCAGTTCCGCTACTTTCTGATGGATCAAATGCGAGTAGCTCAAGTCGTCAATTACAAGAAAAATTTTATACTAGTTGCGAAGCTTTTAAAGCTCCATATAAAATAATTAGAGCTTATATAGATTCAGCGCATCCAGATTCTGTTTTCATTCAATTAAATAGAAAAATAGATGGATATGATGAAGCGTCTACAGATAGCGCAACTCCAGGAGAAACAGCTAGAACTGATTATAATGGATTAAAAGATTGGTTATCAGGAACAAATCCTTCAAGTTTTAGAATTGGAGATGCATCTATAACTAATGAATTTGGACTTTTTCAAGCTACTAGCGTCACTTCTAATCAATATCTTGGCTCTTATTATCCAAGATTTTTCTTTGTTAAATTAATACCAAGACCTTATTCTGATAAAAACGTTGATGGTCAACTTTCTGATTCTCCTACTAATCATGAAATGATTAAACAAGCGGAATTATATTTAGAAGCTATGAGAGAAGGCTTTACGGCTAATTCTCAAGGAGCAACAGGAAGGTTAAGTTGCGAAAATATTAAAGGTCATTTAACTCCTCCAGATTTAAAATATGATCAGCTTTTTATGAACGCGACAACATTTTCTGGCGTCGGAACATCTATAAGAGGTTGGTATGGAAATAAATATCCTTCTTTATTACCATCTTCACTTAATTTTAATTTAAGAGCGACATCTATTATAGATGGATATAGATTTGGTAGATCTTCAGTAAAAAGATATGAAGACAATCCTAGAGGGTTTGGAGCTGTTCCATATGTAGCTACATATCTTGAATCTTATGCGTCAATAGCTAAATCTATTAATTCTTTACTTTATTTTAGAGTTCCATTTCCATTAGATTATGAAGAAACATTAAGGTCTTATAATTCAGATGAAGTTTTTCCGCCAGTCGCTACTCCGCAGACATATGGCAATTCAGAATCTACGTTTTCAGATCAAGCTGGACCAACAGATGTTGCAAATATTAAAAATGGAATATCATATAATGACGGGCAAGGAAACTACGCTATTTATAATAAAGTGACAGATGCTACTTATAGTTTAAGAGAATTAAATGGTTCTTTGAGAGGCAGCAGCGCTGGTCAAGGATATGCTATTTCTGGAATCGTTGGAGTTAATGGAGTAATTAGCTTTCCAAGAATATTAAAATTTTATCAGGAAGTTGATTTAAAATTAATTGGAATTGATTCAAAATTAAAAACTATAGCTTATAAAAATGTAGAAAAACTTTTGTCTGAAAATCCATCTTCATTTGCAACGATTAGCTCTTCTAGGTCTTCTACGACAATTAGACCAACTAAAGCTGATGATTCTTTTTATCATGGATCTAATATTAAATCAGAAGCATTTACAGTAGATGATATTATTAGTAATTCTGATCCAATATGTGGTCCAGGAATAAGTACGCAACTTATTCCTCCAAGTTTACTTCCAAGTCCTTTATTTTATAATTATAAAAGAAATGCATCAATCCTTCCTGGTCTTTGGACAAGATCTTCTTATAGCAATTCAAGTCTTGGCGTAAGTTTAATTGAAACTGGATTTCAAATAATAAAATTAGAAATTCAAACTCCTGCAATAATAGTAAATTAACATGAGCGTTTATCTAACATGGGGAGAACATCAGACGACTTTTCATAGAGAAGATTTATTAAGATATATAACAAATAAAGATAAAATTGCTACGTCTAAATTATGCGCCGAATGCAAAATATTTGATAGCCATAAAGAAAAATGCACCCATCCATCGTTTGGGTGCGAAAGCAATCCTGCAAGGTTTAGACCTTGGGAAAGTGAAGTTATATGTCCTAAGAAAATTAAGCTTTCGTAATTCTATCTAATAGCTCGAAAATCTTAATCTTTGGAATCTCATATATAGATGTCAAATTTTCGGCATCTGGATAATTTTCTTTGATGAGTCGCTTCTTGACGACTTCGAAAGAGATATTCTTTTCTTTCATAACCTTTTCTAATAAAGACGAAGGCTCAAAGACGTTCTTCTCTTCGTCCTTTGACTTACCAAGCTCTTCTTGAGCTACGATGTTGATCTTTAGGAAGTTGCGAACGCAACGGCAGAAAGCGCGATTTTCAGCGATTGGGCCGAGATAGTTCTTAGCAAAATCCTTTGTATTATATGGAGAAGCGTCTCCAATGGCAGAGAAAGTGATTTCTTTGCCACCAGTCTCATAATTTGGGATAAATGAGATTGAGCATACTGCCGCGACATAATCCTGATTTGGCGCGGAGACTGTATAAGATACATTTGTATATCCACGAATTTGAGCTAGTTCCTTAATTCCTCCAAGAAGAATAATAAGATCTTTATCTTCTAGCTTTGTTACATCTGTTTCCTTTGTGCGCTCTTTATTGGAAACAAGGAATTCCTTGCGAACCATTGAGCGCCAATCTATAGATCCATCTTCGTTGAAGCTGTATGGAACTGTTGGTTTAGTTAAGAGACCGTTTTCGTCTCGCTTGAAGTTTTCGATAATCTTTAATTCACTCACGAAAATATCTTACCATTTACTTGCTATTTGTCAAGTCTCTGACGATTAAAATGTTAGAAAAATTATCAGAAAGATTGAACGAAGAAACTTTATTAAATTTATTTGGATCGTAAAAATTATTATTTATTATATCTTCTTTGCAAATATAAAATTGATCTTTATAAAGAATAACTTCATCGCATTTAAAATATAAATTATTATCGTTTAAATTAAAGTCAACGATTGGAATTTTGTTCTTTTGAAAATTAATAGCTTCAACATCTAAATACTGCATCTTTAAATCATTACAGATATCTTCTTCTAAGAAGGAGAATAATAATAATTCTACTTTAAGCTTTTTGACGGATTTAATAAAATGCGCAAAATTCTCTCTATTTTTAATCTCTAAATCAATACCAGAAATTTTATCGGCATATTTTTCGACTATAGAAATGGGAATTTCTTTATTTGTCCTAATTCTGCATTTTTTATTTTTTAAATGCTTTTCTAAAAAGACTAAATCAAAATGATAGTCTAGTCTTAAAATTGGCTCTGGTATTTGACTAAGATCATAGATGTAATCTTTAATTGGATATATGTTAATCTCAAAGAAGTTTTCTTTATAATATTCGCCACGATACAATGTGTCGTAAGGTTTGTAAAATTCTAATCCAAGTAAATTTAATATCTTCGCGGCAATATCTTCAGGCTTGATCTCGTTTAATAGATTCTTTGAGCTTTTAGAATCAAATAATGGAAGATTGTTGTCTTTAGCGTAATTATTAATTACAGTTTGTTCGTTTTTATTCGAAAAGAATGGGCAAATGATTTTTTCATATCCAATAGAATTGAGAATTAAGCTTTTTGTATTAACAGAAGAGCATAGGTCGAAAAGTATAGAATATTCTCCAAAATGAAGAAGGGAGTTTCTAAGTATATAACTTGCAGAACCATAATCTTTAATCTTAGGAATAGATAAAATTTTTGGATAATTTGTGCCGCCAACTTGAAGAATATCGATATCATAACTTTTTAAAACAGGTTGAATTAAATTTAAGACTTCTTGATATTGATCATAGTGTATCTTATGAAAAGATATATATTGATTTGATCCAATAGGAGTAAATCTTTCATACAGTCTTTGATTATTTAATTTAGCTCCAGATGCTAAAGCGAAACTTTCGGCTATGTGCATAATAGATCAAAGTTTATTATATCTTCAGAATTTCTAATATATGAATAATTAGGAAATATATCTGATAGTTGAATTACGATATCGCAATATTTAGTTTCATTCCCTTTGCCTTCCAAGAAGAATGGAATTGACATTTTATCTATATAATCAATTACATGATCAAGATTTTCATTGCCTTCAAAAATATGAAAAAGTTCGTTTTTTGTAGCAACAATAATCTTAAAGTTTTTATAAGTTTCTTTTAGATTTTTTAATAAACAATTGACATAAAAAGCTTCTCTTTCTCCATTTTTAACTATAACTAAAACTTTCTTGTTTTTTATTGACTTTAAAAATTCTAATGTTTTATTTGGCGCTTTTTTTTGTTCTTCTTTTAGAGCTGTATTCCTAAAGAAATTTTCAACCGCTTGTCTATTCTCACCTTTATTTAATCTATCTATCCAATGAGATAGTCCTTCGTCATCATCATTTACTTGACAATTTAAAATATTAGAATATAAAGTTTTAATCCAAATCGCGTTGTCTTCTATTTTAGGAACTGCTGCGTATGGATATTTAGTAGAAACTATTTCTTTGTAGTCAAATTTTTTATTGCATTCTTCATCAATAAATTTCTCTATTTTCTTACAAGTGGATTCAATAGAATAATTTTTATACGCCCATTCTCTAGAAATAACGCCGCGCTCTTTTCTTTCTTCTTTGCTCATTAGATAAACTTTTTCTAGTTCATCTGAGATGCTAGTAGCAGAAGTTGCCGCTTTAATAAATTGAGTTCCCGGCTCTCTATACTCTTCCCATTTTAAAGGAGATGATCCTGAATCTTTAGCGCAATTGTCTTCTCCGCAACTATAATTAGTAACAAGAGTAATTAATTCAGCAAATTTAGCTTCTTGAATTGGCATTTCTTGTCCACCGCTAGTAAATGGATGACAATACACATCCATTAGATTGTATACATCATTTAATTCTTCTTCATTAACTCCATTACTTGGAGATGTTGTTATAAAAGTATCTTTTTGACATTTAGCGCATTTCTTGACTTTAGAAGTTGGATGTTCTACTCTAAAATGACCGCATGACTTGCATATAAATGTTGTCAATACGTCTTCATCTTGCAATGAAAACTCTTTCATAAACTTCTTTATATCCCAGCTTTCATCCCAACTTGTGTGAAGCAAGACTTTAGCGTTGGCTTCAGGGCGAATTTGTTTAAATAGATATAAACCCCTAAGAAGAGAGAATACAGATTTTCTTAATTGATTTCTAAATACAAATCCTATTACGAAATCATTTTGATTAATTCCATGTTTTTCTCTTAAAACGTATTTTTCTTCATCGGATTTTCTAAAGAATTTACTATCATCTATTGCGCCATGATATGTCTTTACATGGGTATGACCCATTTTATGAAGCTCTCTTTCGGCAAATTCGCTCCATACCCAAAAATTCTTTACTTTTTTTGCAGCTTTAACTGCGCTATCGAGAATTGGAACTGAATCTAAAGTAGTCCAAAGAACTGAGTCTATTTTAGAAAACCAATAACGATCAATGGCGAAGTCAATGCCCCAAATGTCTTGAACAGCAAAATATACATCAGGTTTTTCTTTTTCTATAACTGTATCAAGCAAACCTTCTCCATAACCAAAAAGCTTTTTTCTATTTTCAGCTTCTTGAGGCTCAAGATTTTCTATTAATTTTTGAGCGTTAGCTTCTGTTGGATATGTGCCATAAGCTTTCCAAGGAAGACTCTTGAAGATTGGGTCTTCTTCTCTTTGAGATACGCAATATTGAACTATATCATATTTATTAGTTTTATATAAGTAAGAAAGAACGGCCTTAGAATTTCTGCCAAAGCCGGTCTTAGAAGTGGCGCAGTCGCTTTGAAAGAGTATCTTCTTTTTCAAAAGTCGATATCGTCCCCGCTTGATTGTTGAGGTGGCTTAGGAGTTGGAGCGGGAGTTTCTGTTGAGGCTTCTTCTCCTGAAGATTCAGATTCTGCATTCTGCTTAATTGGATTAGCGAATGAGTCGTGAATAATATAAACCATATACTCTCTTAGTAGGCGAGCCTCCTTGAAAGTAAGACCAATGATAAAAGAAAGCTTTTCTTGAGAGTCCTTTCCAGTCTTATTTACTGAAAGTGAAAATCCCTTTCTTTCGTTTGTATTCTTGTCTACATAAGGAGCAAATCGAATCTGAATAGATTGATTTTGACTATTGTGATACTCCTTGAACTCTACATCCTTATCAACTGCTTCAAGAATACCTGCGGCTTCAGCTAAAGATAGCTTTACCTTTACGTTTCCTTTTGGATCTGTCTTGTTCTTCTGAAATGAACCAGTCTTTCTGGATTCATCCCAAGAAGCTTGTTTAATGATGCTGAACATGATGGCTCCATCGCGAGTCTTATAGAAAGAACAAGCGGAACCAGAATTGCGTGGATTTGGCTTATAAAATTGAACCATATTTCAGTTTATTATAGCCTGTTTTTAATAAAAAATCATTATTATTCGAGGATTTTATAAGAATAACCATGAACAAAATCTTTACCATTGAAAGGTCTTGAAAATTCATCTTCAATTAAAGATCGCCAATCTTTATCAGTAGTATGTCCCCAACTTTTAATTTTTTGAAGAAGTAATTCTTTGCATTCATTTTCATTTTTTCCTTTAGCCCAACTATAATGATGAAACAAAGGCTTATTTTCTAAGCTTCTGCAATTTTGGATTATTTCATTTACTCCTAAAGCCCATCTTTCTCTGATGTCAAAAATAGATTCTGTTGTTAAATTGTTTTTATTACTCATCACAATAGAAGAAGCTTCAAAAGTTGTAGCTTGGTATTTTTTATTTCTAAAATACCAATACACATCAAAAAAATATGATTTTTGTTTTGTTAGATCTAGTTCATTTAAAAATTTATTAAATTGAACATAATCTACAACTTCGTCCGAGTCAAGATAAAGAATATAATCATTTTTTGCGTTAATTATATTATTATATCTTAAATAATTATGACAAAATTTATATAAAAAATATACCTTTTGAAAGCTATATGTTTTCGTGATTTCATAGTCGATAAGATGAAATTTTGCTTTGTTTTTATTTTTTTCAAAAGTTTGTTTTAGTAAATCTAGTCTTTCTTCATCTCCATTAAAAAATTTATTGAAACTACTAACGTGAACATCATTAGATATTAAAGACGCTGCATTAACAACTTCATCGATTTGATCGAAATCAGGAGAAGAATAACTAATTGAAATAGATATATTATTCATTTTTATGTCAGAACCAAACGTTATCCATTGTAAATAAAAGTTTGTTTTTAATTTGATTTTTATTTCTTTTTTCTACAAGTCCAAACGCATTTATTAAAATCTTCTTCCATATAAGTTTCTAATTTATATTCATCACATGCTTTTTGAATATCGGAGTTTTTTGTCTCTAACCAGTACCATATCTTATTAATTTTATTTTCTTCGAAATGTTTTTCATCAAATGAATAATCATGAGCAAATATAAAATCACCTTTATTAAGAATTCGCGAAAAATAGTTAAATTCTATTGGTTTATATCCTCCATCGCAAAAAATAATTATTTTTTGATTTTTGATTATTTCAATAATTTTTTCAATTGTATTTTTTTCGAAAATGTCGTTTTTATAAAAATATACATTTTGGCAATGCTCTTTTAAAGATTCAGAAACTTTTTTATTTGGAATTTTAATATTTTTATTTTCTAATATCTGTTCTCTAGCGTTTAGAGATAGATCTTGTATATCAAAAGTATGTATTCCATTAGAGTTTTTACCTAGATTTGAATCATTTAGGATTTTTGTAAAACCTCCAAAATAAGTTCCTATTTCGATAATAACATAGTTTTTATTAAAATCTTCTTTTATTGAATTATAAAATTTATCTATTGTAGAAAAAATGTTTTTAGATTGAGCCGTAAGAGAGTCTCTATATATAAAATCTAAAGACTTGCTGCTCTCATACGATGAGAATGGGTCTATAATAGGGGCAAAAGAAGATGAATTCATTTATATTATTATTTTATTATTTCCAGTAACTATAAATATTTTTTTCAATTTCGTATTCCATTTTATTTATAGGTAATTGTTCTTGTTTTATTGCGTAATCAAACATTTCAGAAATAGTTTCTTCTAAATTTGTTTCATCTTTAAATCCTAATTTTAATGAAGCTTTTGAATGATCTGAATAAGCGTATTTTACTTCTCTTCTCGGTTCTAAAAATATTATTTCATTATCAAATCCATATTTTTTAGCTACTTTTATTATGAGTTCTGCGGCATTTTTAATATATATAACATTATCAGATCCAATGTTAAATACTTCGTCTTCATATTCATAAAGTAATTTTTCTATAGGCTCACACAAAAATTTAGCTTCTGAAAATGCTCTTTTTTGCAATCCATCGCCGAAAATTGTTATTTTTTCTTTTTGTATACATTGCCTAATCCAAATAGCAATAACGTTACGATATTTATCGTAATAATTTTGATATTTAGATATAACATTATGAGGTAAAAGAGAAACGTATTTTAAACCAAAATGTTCATAAGCTTCTTTTAAATCCATTTCTACTGCTAGTTTAGCTATACCATAACAATCTTTAGGGTTTCTATTATGAGTTTCTAGAAATGGCGCGTGTGCATCTCCATAAGTAGCTATGCTAGAAAAATTAATAAACTTTTCTATATTAAAATTAACTGAAGCATTTATCAAATTAATAGACCCGATTAAATTAGTTTTATAATTAAAATTTCTTACAAATGGGCTTAATATTTCTGCCGCATAGGCCGCGCAGTGAATAACATAAGAAGGATTTTCTTCTTTAAAAATTTTATTTATTTCATTATGATCGCAAATATCAGCTTTGTAGAATTTTACATTTTTATGAATATTTTTTTCTAATCCTCCAAAAAGATTGTCTATACCAACAACTTCATAATTTTTATTTATAAAATAGTTAGATAATACAGATCCTATCATTCCAGCATTTCCTGTAATAATTATTTTTTTGTTCATTTTGGAATTTTAAATTTTGAGTTATGAAATCCGAATGTTCTTAAAGTGGAAAAATCAGAAAAAGTTTGTCCGATATATTCTTTTTGACATTCGTTTTCAATCGAAAATTGACAAGCTATTTCATTTGGTGCAAATTTTATTCCTAAATCTTCTAATTCTTTTTTCCATTTTCTGCAAATTAAAGCGTCTTCATTATAACTTCTATTCCATCTTTTTGAAAGTTGCCCTGTTGGATATTTAAAATGATTTTTTAATATAGAAATAAGTTGTTTACTTCTTAATGTAAATCCTCCGTTTCCAACTCTGCAATCTTTTAAAACTGGAGGATCATCGTTATGATCTTCAGGCCATAATGCTCCTATATAATCATATTTTAAGAAATCTGCGTTCCAATATTCAGGTTTAATTACAAATCCATCGTCTTGAATATGAAGAATATGACCAGAATCGAAATAATTATCGTATTCTTCTATCATGAATTTATTATACTCTTCGTATGATAACTCAGGAATTTGAACGCATTCTACTTTTGGGCTATGGAACTTAATGCATGATAAAATTTTAATTTTTCTAAAATTACATTCAGATATTGAAGTTACTACGGCTCTAATGGTTTGTTCGAAATATTTAGGCTTTCCAATTATAGACGTTAATGTTACAGATGGTAAATTAAGCATAATTAATTTGATGTTTTAATTTATTCATCCCTTTTAATTTCCGATAGTTTTGTGTAGATTTTATTTGTTTGAACGGCGATTACGTCAGCAAATACGCAGCCGTCTTTCTTTTTACCACGAACAACTACGATATCACCTTTCTTAGGAGTCTTTTTATTTATATCAAGAAAATCTTCTAATTTTTTATTAAACATCTTCACATTTATTATATTTGTCTCATCGTAAATATCCATGACCATATACTTATTACCAGCTTTGGATGTTCGCGTTTCAGAATCATCTTGTAGTCTACCTATAAATCTGACTTCATAATTTTCAGGAAGACCATTAATGTCGTCGATAATCTCTAAAATAGCGTCAGATTGATCCATGACGATATCCTTTAAATTCTCACCGTAAGTATATCCGAGAAGCTTGTTCTCATAAAACCAGTTAGCAAATTTCTCGGACTTCTTATTCTTGTCGTAAATCTCAGCATACTTTTGAGACTTACCTTTGATAGTTTCTACTCTGGAAGGCTTAATCAAGAGTTTGCCTTTTTCGTCTACCTTTTCGCAAACGTACCGCATTGTTTTTACAAGATCATAATCAAATCCCGCGCCATAATTAATGCAATATCTTTTCTCCTTTTCCGTAAGAGTATTCCAAAGTTGAGCTTCATAAACAACTTTAGTTCTTGTCTGTTTAAATCCTTCTAATGCTCCAGCCTGAATTAGGGCGCACAATATGCCAAGATTCAATCCAGCTTCATTTGCAGTATTGAAGATTTCGAACTTATTTTGAAATATGCCAATAAAATTATTAAGCTTCTCAATAGACTTATCTGAAATGCCCTTGATAGAAAGAAGGCCAAAACGAATATTTTTTTCTTGGATGCTGAAGTCTTTCTGAGATTTGAGAAGATGCGGAGGAAGAAGTTCAATATTAAAATGCCGCATTTCTTTATGAATCTTAGAAATTTCAGCAATTGGATCAGGCTCATGTCGAGTCATCTTCAATAATGACAAGAAGAATTGCTGCGGATATTTGAACTTCAGATATACTGTAATTGATGCTAATGCTGCATAGCAAGCAGAATGAGAGTTAGAAGAAATTAATCCTTCTGCATAGAAATTGTGATCCTTATGATTTACTTCTAAATCTAAAGTTTTTTTCTTGCCAAGACTTTTAATAGAGATTACTTTTTGAGTTCGCATTCTAAAATATTTTTAAATTCTTCAGAGTTGATATCAGATTCCCAAAGCTCAATTAATTGCCATCCATTTTTAATATAAACTTCTTTTTTTATGCAGTCTCTATAAACATTTCTTTTTTGTACTGCGTATTTAGGAATTTTATATTTATCTATCTTTGGATTACAATGAAAAAAGTCTCCTTGACATTCTATCACCGTCTTGTTTTCTAAACAAGCAAAATCTGCCACAAAACCATTGATGGAAACTTGATATTGAAAATTAAAATTATTTTCTAATAGCCAAAGCTCTACTTTCTTTTCGATACTTGTTTTTTTAAAAGAAAAATCTCCATTTTCCCATCTTTTCGAAGTCGCTTTTCTCATTTTTTCTTTTGATTCATCCGAATGTTTTGTTATATGTCTAGCTTTTAAAGGATGTTTTTCTCTAGCTTCTTTCATTTTATTTTTTGAATCTTGAGACATTTTTTTGCCAATTCTTTTTTTTGCTACTATGGCCATTCTTTCATCAGTCTCTTTTTTTAATCCAGTATTCCAAGCTTTTTTACCATACATGGGATTTTTATTTCCCGTTCTATCTTTTGATAATTTTTCGCATCCTTTTTTAAAAGCTAGACTATGTTCTTTAGATATTTTACCTTGTTTAAATGTAGAAAAAATAAGTCCAATTCCTCTTATTTGATATCCAACTTCTTCGTTTGAAATAGGACAAAGCGGCCATTTTTCATGAAGATAATTTTTAACATATTCTTTAATTGAGATTTTATGTTCATCGCGAAGATAAGAATTAAATTTATTTAATAAATAAGCTCCATCTTTTCTTTTAGGATATATTTTACATATTTCTTTAATAGATTTTAAATCTATTAAGCAGATCTTAAATATATCAACAGGAATGATTTTTTTTGAATTAATTGTTTGAATTACGCTCATACTATTACTTACACATTATTTCGAGATTCTCTTTAAGAATTTCTCTAAGTGTATGCATTTTCTTGTCTTCACATAGAAATTTATGATCTAGTGAGCAAGAAATTTTAGTTCCATCTTCCATTTCAATTTCATAAACTTCTACTTCATTTTCATGGATATTAATCACTTCGACATAATGATCTTTATTGTTATCGACATCGTAAGCTAATACGAGATCTCCTTTTTTAATCTCATTAAGGCATTTATATCCATTTTTAGATTCAACTATCGTTTCTGGAAGTAAACATTTATTAAATGAATAATTTGCAGAGTCTTCAAGAACTTTCCATAAAATATCACCAGCTTCTTGAGGTAGTTTATTCTCTACGATCTTATCTTGAATTTTCTGCTTCCATTTCTTGACTTCTTCTACTTTCTTTTTGCCGACAATACGACGAAGAATTTCTGCTTCATCAAGCGAGAAACCAATTTTAGTTGACATTTTCATCAACTGTTCTTGATATAAGGCAACGCCGCCAGTCACCTTTAGAACGTCATCGAAGAGCGAATGAATGCTCTCGTAAGTCTCTGTATTCGTGTATAGAGCATACTTATCAACGAATTGAAGTGCGCCGGGACGAGCAAGAGCGAGAACGCCGCTAAGTTCTTCAAGGTTCTTAGGCTTTACTTTCTTTAATACTTTAAAGTTAGTATCAGCTTCAATTTGAAACAATCCATGAGGAGTTTTAAGATCTTGAAGATTTCGATAAATTTCAGAATCATTTACATCAATATCAAGCAGATTAATTCCAATATTTTTACATACATCGTCTACTACAGAAACGCCACGAAGACCAAGAATATCTAGTTTAACGTTAAATAACGTTACCCAATTCATATCAAATGATGAAACAATGCTTCCATCAGATGATCTTTCAGTTGGGCAAGATTCCAAAATATTCTCGTAACAAAGAAGAACTCCAGATGGATGTGCGCCTTTATTTTTAATAAGATCTTTCAGCTTCCTAGATACAGAATATATTCTAGGATTCTCGTCACACCACTTCTTGAACTCTTCTACTTCTGAATAAGCTTCTTCTACATCTTTTACCTGACCAAAGACCTTGGGAATAAGTCCTGAGACTACAGTCATTTCTGACTCTGGCTTTTCATCAATGACCTTGCCGCATTCTTTAATGAGAAGCTTACTACTTAGAGTATTAAGAGTTAATATTTTGGCGGTTTTGTTTTCGAACTTCTTTTCGAGGTACTCAAGAACCCTGTGCCGCTGATAATAACATATATCAAGATCAACATCTGGAGCTAAAGATCCATCTAAATAAGTAATTCCATTAATAACCTGTTTTCTGGCGCGAGACCTAGAAATGAAACGTTCAAAAAACAAACCGTATCTAATTGGGTCTATTTGAGTAACGCCACATGAATATAAAATTAGACTACCAGCGGCAGATCCTCTTCCAAGTCCAGTAGGAATTTTATTAGTGTGACAAAAATTTATAACATCCCACACTAAAATAAGATAATCAGTAAAGCTTAATTCATCGACAATAGATAGTTCGTATTCTAATCTATCAAGATAGTTTTGTTCGTACTTATTCTTTTCTTTTAAACCATGTTCACAAAGCTTTCTAAGAAAAGTTAAATTATCGCAGTTTTCTTCTACTCCAATCCTAGATTTAATACTCTTGTCTATTTCAAATGAAGGAAGTCTAATGCCATAGACATTAACATCTAAATCTGAAAATGAATTATAGAATTTATTAATTTCGCTCATGTATAAGATTTATTATTTCTTCAAATTTACTTTTTTTTCTACTCAAAAATATCGAACTGTCTTTATATAAGAAGTCATATATTTTTTTTATTCTGTTGTCGCTAGTTCCTCCGACTTGAAAATAACAAATTTTTTCATTATCTTTTTCTTTATAAAGTTTTAGATCTAAAAATTTGTCGTCTATATGGTGCGCTAGTTTTTGTTGTAAGTCAACATTGAATTCAATAGCAGACGTAAACGTTACGATCCATTGTATATAACCATGCTTTTTATTAATTGTAAAATTAACAGATCCATCGCCATCAAAAAACCCTCTTATGAAATGATTTAACAAATTAGATGGTACTTGTTGTTCGTTTGGAAATTTTAATGTTAAACTTTTTTTATGTCCGCATCCGAGTTTAATAAGATCTTCGTACATTCTTTTGTTAGTAATTGAAAATCTTGGATAAAAATTTCTATCAAGAATTATTTTATGGCTTGAATTAACGGATTGTTTAAATTTAATAAGAATTTCTTGATCTTGAGGATGAAGAGTTAGTTTAAAAGAATTATGAGTTATTGATCCATCTGCGTATAAAAGCCCAAGAAAGTAAGCTTTTTCTTCAGAATCAATTTTAGAAAAGAATTCTTCGTTTATTGTTCTTGTTATATGTGATTTAGATAAATCTCTAACAATTCCAGCATTTTTTAAAGTTTTATATACAAAATGATTCGATACATTTCTTTTTTTAGCTATCTTTGCTATTGAAAGACCCTCTAAATAGTCAGTTTTAATTAAAATATCCATATCAATAATATACACTTTTTTTAGTGTTTTCGATGTAGTTATTTTAAATATCGATCATATACTTCAGTTTGTTCCACACCTTCAAGTTAAGTTTAAGATCAATAATAGCGTCATGCAATCTATCATATTCATGCTCAATAGAGAACTCTTTGCCCAATGCGGTAAGATTGGTCTTAACACCTTTTCTTGGAGAATTAGCAAGTCGATATTGATATTCAGTTAAATTATCATCTTTTTTAGGAAGTTCTCCATATTTAATGCCTCTTGCAATACAATTAGTATCAATCATTTTATCTACATAGTGCCGCCAAGGCTTTCCAAACTTCTCGCATACTCCTTTGATAAGATAGATATCGAAATTGAGAACATTATGTCCAACAATTTTATATGAAGAATCTAGCCATTCAACCATTGTCTCAACAGCTATTTTAGGATCAATTCCAAGTCTTTCCAGCTTTGCAGGATCAAATCTAGTAATTTCTGCTGCGCCTTTACTGATCTTAAGGTGAGTATCCCACTTGACATACATATCTTTATAATCAGTAATTTCATTGCCAACAACTTTAAGCATTGAAATCTGCCAAGGAAGATTATTGCATGTATTTAAGCAAAGATTAAATGTTTCCAAGTCAATAAAGACGAGTTCATCTTTATTATTAAATCGTAGTAGATGGCCGTCCATATTATTTAGAATTTAGATAGCTTTCGAAGCAAAAAGTATCGCTGCTCATATGTTCAAGATTTGGTTTATTTAAATTTGTACGATTGTTAATACAACGAAAAGTCAAATAAGCTAAGAAGTCTTCTCTTTCATAATAAAAGACGCTTTGAGTTTTCTGAATCTCAAATTTGCCTTTAGCATAGGAATTAACTTTATCTAAAATGATATGATCAAATGGTAGAGAATTTTCTTCAGTAAAGAAGATTGGCTTAAAGAATGAAAAGTCAGGTACGCAAAGATGACCGTACAAAGAGTTATTGAATAGAAAGCTATCGTAAAATGGGATAGCGATCATCAAATTATCATTATAATACTCTTTTAAAGTAGAGTAATCTAATCTTGGAACATAATAAAATCCTGTAGAAGAAGCAATCGTGGATAGCTTAATAAGCTTTTTATATCCAGCGTTGTTTTTTGGAAAGATGATTATCTTAGATTCTTTCTTTAAAGACGCTTCGCTTTTATCTGTAATGTCTTCAGTAATTGTAACGCGAAGACCAAATATGAGTTTAATACCCATATCTTTGGCATAAGAATAAGCCTGAATAAATCCAGAGATAGAATCTTCTACAAGAGTTATCTCTTTTAAATTATGAGTCTTAGCAATAGAGAAAATTGAAATAGGACTAGAGTCAGTAATCTCTGCGGCTTTTTCTAAAGTAAGAATAGACTTGCCAACAGAGTAATGACTCTTGAACAATGGAATGACGCTCACGAATACATCTTAGCTGACTTCAGAAG
>Ga0222712_10000755_pt1 | contig 41195 bp, 16 predicted proteins | sample C33_657DmetaG_FD_165043 | JGI IMG/M metagenome (GOLD analysis project Ga0222712, IMG submission 165043) | Estuarine water microbial communities from San Francisco Bay, California, United States - C33_657D | ecosystem: Environmental > Aquatic > Marine > Unclassified | place: USA: California... | reverse complement strand
GACCGTGCCGCTGATCAAAGGGTCTCCCGCCGCTTGCTCCTTGATGTAGATGCGGTCCTGCGGCGAGATCGATTCTAGCGAGGCCCCGGTGATGACCTGTGCGCCGCCCACCAGCTCTGCGCTTGCCCCCCACAGCCCCAGCACCAGCGGGGCCACCGAGGTGGAGGTGGTGCTCACCGCACTGCCGCCGGTGCCTATGGTCACGGTCACCGAGGGCGCGGTGACACTGAAGGTGCCGCTGCCACTGGTCAAGTCCTTGAGCACCAGGTGGTTGTCTTCCAGCTTGGCCTCGAGTCGGCCAGCCACATTGAGGACGGCCAACAAATCGCCCAGGGTGGCCGTGCCAGCGCTGCCGTCGGTGCCCAGACCGGTGATGTTGAGGTCGCGCCCCAAGGTGCTGCCGTCGGCCAGGGTGAAGTGCAGGTCGTCGCCGCTGATCAGACCGTTGCTGCGCAAGCCCACGCCGCTGTTGAGCGAGGACAGCAAGGAGCTGTTGCTCAGCGTCACTATGCCAGCGCTGGACGTCAGCGCGATGCCGCCGGTGATGCTGAAGTCCAGGTTGGCCGTCACACTGGCGCTGCCCCTGGCCTGTATGGCCAGCAGCGAGTCCGCGGGCACGATCTCCTGCGCATCAAATTCCACGCTCTGGCTGTAGCTGTCGCTCCAGGGCAGCGTCCATTCGAGTGCGTCGGCGGTATCGTCCCAGTTCAGCTGGAAGGTGGCGGCGATCGCAGCCTCGGGGATACTCAGTCCGCTGGCCAATTGCGCGAGCATGCCGTGTATGCCGTCGAAGCTCCAATTGCCGTATTCGTCCTTCAGGCCGTCGATCAGGCCGCCGAGCTTTTGGCCCAGGTCGAAGAAATCGCCCAAGTCGCCGTCCAGCAGCGGCAGCTCGAAGCCGCTGCCCCACTGTGGCAGCCAATGCTGCAGGCCCGTCAGGTAATTGCCCAGATCGTCCAGGCTGATTTGCGCGAATTGGGTGAAGTCGAAGTCGACCGAGGCCCCGTCGATCTGGATCTCGGGCAGCACCAACTCCAGCGTGCCCAGGTCAAAGCCGTTGAGCGCCTCGATGCCCAGGGTCAGGGTCCGACCGCTCTGGGTGAAGCCGGCCACATCTAGATCAAAATCAAAGTCCACCGACAGGTCTGCGGTGCTGTCGCTGGCGCCGGGCCAGCTCAGGTTGAACAGGCTGTCGGCGCTGCCCACATTCAGGTCGCCCAGGCTCAGGTGGCCTAAAGCGCCTTCGACCAGGTCGATCAGCACGCAGGCCTCCAGGTTGACCTGTGCATCGAGCTCGCCCAGGTCCAGGATGCCGTAGCTCACGCTCACGTCTTGCACCAGGCCGTTGGCGCTGGCGCAGGCCTCCAGGTTGTCGACCTTGAAGACGATGGCCTGGTCAGCTGCCAGGCCTGGTCGCAGGTCGATACCGATGCGTATGTTGCCGTGTACACCCGCCTGCACATCGATGGCGATGTCGCCGGTCTTCAGACCCTGGTCGAGCAGCGAGGGCGCGCCCGCATCGCTTGAAGGCGACTGGCCCAGGCTGAGCGAATAGTCGGCCAGGGTGGTGGAGGCGCTCAGGACCAGGTCAAACCAGAGGATCTCCCGGTCGGCCAGGGTCTCTATGCTTTCGGTGATGGCGCTGAGGTTGATGTCGCCGACCGCAGCGACCGCCGTCTGGATCAAGGTCTTGATCTCGGCCACCGTTTTGGCACTGCTGACCACCAGATCGCCCACCGGCTGGCTCAGCCCGTCGGCCAGCACCTGGCCGATCTGCTGCATGGTGGCCATGGGCTGGCTCAGGCCCACCATCTCGGTGGTGAATGCCTGCGAGGTAGATAACTCGTCAAGCCGCTGGGTCAGAACGGTCAAGCCATCGAGCAAGGCTTGGGCTTGAGCGACGCTCAGGCTCAGGGAGGAGGTCGTGGTCATGCAGTTTCTCCAGACCCGTATACCTGGGCCTTGTTTCAAGTGTAAATAATTGTCACAGTTAGTCTAGGGTCTTTTGTCAAATTTTGAAGTACTCGCGGGCACTTCAAACCTGCCCCTGGGCCGGGCCCCTTCCCCAAACCTAAAGGCCCTCATGACTGCCTCCGTTTATGTTGTCGATGCCCGCCTGCAATTGCCGCAGGGCCTGCTGCCCTCCGATCAGGTTTTGTGGGTGCCTGAAGATGTCGACGGCGTGCTGGCCTTGCGCGATTTTTTGCTCGGCCGCTCCTCTGTTAGCGCCATTCACCTGCTCAGCCACGGCTCGACCAGCCAGATCACCCTGGGTAGCGCCCGGCTCGATGCCCTGAGCCTGTCCAGCTATGCCCAGGTCTGGTCTGAGATTGGCGCGGCCCTGGCTCCTGGTGCTGACCTGCTGATTTACGGCTGCGATGTGGCCCAGGGCGAGCAGGGTCAGGCCTTTATGCGCCAACTCGCTCAAATCATCGGCGCCGATTTGGCCGCCTCTGACGATAGCTCTGGCCCTGCCAGCCTGGGTGGGGATTCGGTGCTGGAGTGGCGCAGCGGTGAGGTTCAGGCCATGGGTCTGGATTTGTCGGGCTTGGCTGCAACATTGACCAACGACCTGGACTGGGTAGAGGGTACCGCACTGGCCGATACGCTCGTCGGCGGCGCGGCTGATGATGCGCTGTTTGCCGATGCGGGCGACGATCTGTTAATCGGCGGCCTGGGTGACGATAAGCTTCTGGGCGACCTTGGGCAGGACCGGGCGGTGTTCACGGGCCCTCGCTTGCCCTACTGGATTCGGATCCGCACTGATGGCTCGGTTGAAGTCGAGGGCCCCGATGGCCGGGATTTGGTCAACTCGGTGGAACTGCTTAGCTTTAGTGACTCGACCTTTCGAGTTTTCTACGCCATAGATTTCAGCCTCGTCGACCGCATCGAACTGCTGCCAGGCGCTGGCGGTCTTGCGCTGGGGTCCGATCAGAACGAACAGGTCGACGGTGGCGCCAACCCAGACACACTGGGCGGTGGACTCGGCGAGGACACCCTCAACGGCGCGGATGGCAAGGACATCCTCGATGGCGGCGAGGGGGACGACCAGTTGTATGGCGGCCCGGGCGATGACCTGCTCACCGGTGGGCCTGGTAATGACACCCTGTCTGGTGGCGCGGGGCAGGATATTGCGCAGTTTTCCGGCCTGGCCTCCCAGTACAGCTTTCGCTCCTTTCCTGGCAAGGTCCTGAGCGTCAGTGGCCCCGATGGCCAGGACCTGCTGGCGGAGACTGAGGCGCTGCAGTTTTCCGACAGCACCTACGCCGTGGCCTACAAGCGCGTGCCCGCTGAACAGCAGGTCAGCACCACCTCGCAGGGCCACCAAAGCAGCCCATCGGTCAGCGGCCTGCCAGACGGCAGTGTTTTGGTGACCTGGACTTCTGCCGCGCCGATGACCGATGGACCATTTTTGGGCGAACTGTCCGAGATTTACCTCCAGCATCTGGACAAAAATGGCGCCCCGATCGGCCCTGAAACCCAAGTTAGCAGCGGCGCGCCGCAGCCGCGCTTGGCCAGCTCAGTCGCCGGCCTGGTCGGCGGCGGTTGGGTGGTGGCCTGGGTGGCTGACCAAGGTTCGGTCTGGGATCCCGATTACGACGTCTTCGCCCGGGTGTACACCCGTGAAGGGCAGGGCGGCCTTGAGTTTCAGCTCAATGGCGCGTCGGACCCAGCCGGCGGGAGCGTGGAGGTGGCGGCGCTGGCCAATGGCGGCTGGCTGGCGGTCTGGCCCAATGCCTCAGAGCATGGCCTGCAGGCGCGTCAGTTCGACGCTGCGGGGCAGCCGGTGGCGGGCGAGTTCAAGGTCAGCGAAAGTATGGACCTGTCCCTCAGTCACCCCGACGTCATTGGCTTGAAAGATGGCGGCTGGCTTGTGGCCTGGTCCCAGAACAACCTCAATGCCTCGGCTGGTGATGTGGTGTTCAAGAGCTATGACGCGCAGGGCGTGCCGGTCAGCATCAACGGCATAGAGACAAACAACCCCAACACCTACCAGGCTGGCAACCAGTTGTCGCCGGGCGTAGCGGCCCTCAAAGACGGTGGCTGGGTGGTGGTCTGGCAGTCCAACGGCCAGGAAGGAAATGAGTCCGGCATCTACGCGCAGCGCTACAGCGCGGCCGGTCAGGCGCTGGGCTTGGAGCAGCGGGTCAACACGACAACCGCAATCCTCCAGAGCCCGGCCATCACGGCGCTGCGTGATGGCGGCTGGCTGGTGAGTTGGCAGTCGGTCGAGTTCGAGGAAGAAGGGGGCTATCCGGATTTCGGCATTTACGGCCAACGTTTCGCGGCCGACGGCCAGCCCTTGGGTACAGAGTTTGAGATCTCTGCCGCGCAGGATTACAGCCAGTACAGCCCGGCTATCGCAGGGTTGAGCGATGGTGGCTGGATGAGCGCCTGGACCTCCGAAGGGCAGGACGGCTCCATGGGCGGTATTTACGCACAGCGCGTGGATGCTGAGGGCCAGTTGTTGGTCTCCGAGGTACAGACCACTCAGATTTCGCCGACGCAGTTGGCCCTGACCTCCTTGGGCTGGGGCAGGCGCTTTGAGCAGACCATCGATTGGCAAACCCTGAAGACTGCCAGTGGCGCCGCTGATCCGCAGGGCGATGCCTTGTCGTTTCGCATTGACGCGGTGCTCAGCGGCAGCTTGAGCCTCAATGGCACGCCGGTCGTGCCCGGCCAGACCCTGCTGTCTAAAGGCCAATCACTGGTCTGGACTCCGGCCAGCAATGCCAAGGGCACCCTTGGGGGCAAGGCTGTGCAAAACCAGACCTTGACCGCCGGCCACAACCTCGCTGACCTTGACGGCCTGGGCTCGCTCAGCTATCAATGGCTCGCCGACGGCCAAGCCATTGAAGGAGCCCGCCAAGACACATTGAGGCTGACGCAGGCCGAGGTGGGCAAAGCCATCAGGGTGAAGGTTAGCTACACCGACGCCCGGGGTGTTGCGGAGGCGGTGAGCAGCCAGCCCACCCGGCCTGTGGACAACGTCAACGATGAGCCGGTCGGAGCGGTCAGCATCAGCGGCAAGCTGCAAAGGGGCCAGACCCTGACGGCCAGCGACACCATCACTGATGCCGACGGAATGGGAGAGTTGAACTACGTGTGGTCTTGGGATCTCCCTGGGGGACGCCGTAATGTGCAGGGCAATCCCTACACACTGACGCAGGACGATGTGGGCCTGCCAATCTCGGTAGCAGCTGTGTACACAGACGGTGGTGGCAAGCAAGAATTCGTGTATGGCGAACCGACCTCGATCGTGACCGAGCCCGACTACGCCCAAGCCCAATTCTGGAAAGACGCCTCCAAAGCGCCGAGCGAGTTGAAGAAAAAGGACGCAGTGGATTTGAACGATGCCATCGGCATCTTGAAAATGATCGTGGGCTTGCCGGTCAACAGCAACAACACGCCCTTGTCGCCCTACCAGGTCATCGCCGCCGATTTTGACCAAAGTGGCGAAGTCGATCTGACCGACGCGATCGGGGTGCTCAAGCTGGTGGTCGACCTGGCCGCACCGACACCGACCTGGAAGCACTTCGACCATGCCAAGCTCAGTGCGAACTACAAGGTGACCGATCCGCTCAGTGTGAACTACAAGGAGGGCTCTGCCCTCAGGCCTAGGGACTGGCTCGCCGATGCGGCCTTGGCCGATATCAGCGCCGTCTCGGCTGATGTTGAACTGGTGGGCGTGCTAAGCGGCGATGTCGATGGGTCCTGGACGGGTGTCTCAGGCTAAGTCAGTGCCCGCGCGCCTTAAGCCTGCCAACTGCCGTTGACATCGCCGGTCAGCAAGCCCACCAAGTCCACCGTGGCGCTGGCTAGGCTGACTTGTGCCTCGGGCGGCAGCCAACTCTCGTGCGACAGGGCCTGCGCGGCGTTCAGGCTCTTGGGCAGCGTGCTGGTGTCGAAATACTTCCACTGCGGCTGTGGGCTGCCGGGCAGGTCGACCAGCAGCTTGAGGATGCCGATCGCATCGTTCAGGCCCACCTGATGGTCCTGGTCGAAATCAGCGGCGATGGCTTGCGCGGCCGATGCGCCGCTGCCGTCGCTGTTGACCGGCAGGCCCACCACCATCTTGAGCACGGCAATCGCGTCGTTAAGGTCGATGGCTGCCTTTTGTCCGCTGGACGCCGGGGTCAGCAGGGGGTTCTTCCAGAAGTGCGGTCCAGCAGAATTGGCGGTCTTGAAGGCGCTGGTGCCTGCAGTAGGCAGGGGATTGCCCGCCCAGTCGGTGACGGCCTGCGCCGTCCACTCCAGGCTGTAGTCGGTGCCGGTGGCCAGTGGCAGCGCCGGGGCGAGGGTGATACCTTTGCCGCTGACTTTCACCTGATCGCTGCCTGCAGCAAAGTTGGCCACCAGCGCGCCAGCGGCCGTCTTGAGGGTGAAGCTCCCGGCGCCCAGCATCACGTCTTCGCTAAAGCTGAGCACGATGCTGCTGCCAGGCTGAATCTGGGTGGCACCGCTAGCCGGGCTTAGGCCGGTTAGCTGCGGGGCCGTCTTGTCGACCACCAGGGTGCGGCCATACATGCCCGGATTCGACCGGTTACCGGCTGCATCAATCTGCTGCAGCAAGATATCGCCCACGTCATAGTTGCCTTCGGGCAAACTCAGCGTGCTGCTGGTGGCTTGGGCGGCATTGACACCCCCGTCGAGGCTGTACAAAAGGAATGCACTGGCCTCGAGTTGGCCAACATCGAGTAGGCCTGTGCGGCTGAATACCGGGGTGGGTTGCTGGATGATCTCTGTCTTGGTGACGACGATGTTGGTCAAAGGCACGCTGCTCGAGCTGACCGGCTTGGTCAGCATGGTGTCGATCACCTGCATGCCCTCGATCACCCGGCCAAACACCGCATAGCCCGGGTTCACCTGGCTCTGGTAGTCCAGGAACAGGTTGTCGTCCACATTGATGTAGAACTGGCTGGTGCCCGAGTTTGGAGCATTGGTGCGGGCCATGGCCACCGTACCGCGCGCATTCGACAGCCCGTTGGCTGACTCCAGCGGGATGGCGTCCGCCGTAGCCTTCGGCGTCATGTTGGGGTTCAAACCACCGCCTTGCACGATCTGCATGCCGCTGGCCTGCGGGTCATTGACGATGCGGTGGAAGATCGTGCCCGCATAAAAATCACTGAAGGCGTAATTGAGCAGGTTGTTCGCTGAAAACGGCGCCAGATCAGGGTCGAGCTCCATCGTAAAGCTGCCCAGGCTGGTGTCAAAGCGCACCCGGGGGTCGAGCAGCGTGGCGCTGATGCCGCGCGCGCTCGCGGTCGGGGCCGCCGGGGTCAGGGTATCGATGGCCTGGCCGGCGTCGGTAGATGCTGCATTGGCATTGCCGGCGGCGTCAATCACCGCACCTGCCTTCAGGGTGATCTCCATCTGCCCAGACGTCGCGTCATAGATGGCGACGCTTGCAGTCCAGCTGCTGGCGCTGCCGCTGACGGCGGTGACCCGGCCTTTGTTGACTGTGAAGTCGCTGGCCTCCAGCCCGGTGACCGGCTCGCTGAAATTCAGGGTGTAGACGATGGTCGGGGTGGTCCGGTTGAGCGAGCCGGCACGGTCGTCCGACCATTGCACGGTCGGTGGGGTCAGGTCAGCCATGGTGTCTGCTGTGGGGTGTTGCCGTCAGCGCAGTTGCTCAACCCAGCGCAGTTGCTCAACCCAGCGCAGTTGCTCGGGCAGGCAGATGGATTTCAGGTCGTACTTTTCCAGAGCGCGCGCTCGGGCCTGCAGGCCCAGTTCGCGCCGCAGCTCGGGCCGGTCCAGCAGCTCACAGCAGCGCTCAACCAAAGCCTGCTGGTCGAAAAAGGGGAACAGCAGGCCGTGGCGGCCGTGCTCTATGGCTTCGGCCACCGGCGGGGTGTCGCTGGCCACAATCGCGGCGCCGGCGCTCATGGCTTCGAGCAGGCTCCAGCTCAGCACAAAAGGGTAGGTCAGGTAGACATGCACCCGGCTGACCTGCATCAGGCTCAGGTAGTGTCCGTATTCAAGCTTGCCCACAAAGTGCAGGCGCTGCCATTGGTCTTCACGCAGCAGCGGCCGCACCTCGGCAATCATCTTGTCCTTCCAGTTGCCGCCTTCGGCCGGACGCGAGCCGTAGCTCACCTCGTCGCCGCCCACCAGCACCACCTGGGCTTGAGGCCGCCGCTGCAAAAGCTCGGGCAGGCTGCGCATGAACACGTGGTAGCCGCGGTAGGGCTCCAGATTGCGGTTGACGAAGGTGATGACTTCGTCTTCGCGGCCCAGGCTTTTGCCGCCAGGCAGGGCAAACCGGGCCTGCGCCTGGGGTGCGACCAACTCGGTGTCTATGCCGTCATGGATCACCCGTATGCGCTGGCGAAAATCGGCCGGAAAACTGCTGGCCTGCCAGTAGGTGGGTGATAGGCCGGCGGTGGCCTGTTCGAAATGCATCAGGTTGTTGAGGTTCTTGATGCGCACCCGGCAGGCATCGCCCGTATCGGTGACCGGAAACTCCGGGTCAAAGCCCACGTCCTGCCCTTGCTGGCCATAAAAGAACTCGCAGTAAATCGCCAGCTTCGCCTCGGGCCAGACGTCCTTGAGAAACAAGCTCTCGCCCCAGCCCGGATGGGCCAGGATCAGATCGGGCCGCAGGCCACGGTCTTTGAGTTTTTGCGCATGCCGCAAGGCCGCTTCGGCGCGGATCACCTTGGTTTCAAAGTCCACCATCCAGGGATGTACCCCAGGTGTGCTGCCCCGCTTGGCCTGGTAGGGCAGCACCTGCACGCCCTGCCACATCAAGGGCTTGTGCGGCCGCATGCTGATGGCCGTGACCCTGTGCCCCTGCGCCGCCAGCGCTGGTCCCAAGTGCTTGAATTGCCCCGGGAAGTTCTGATGGACCAGGAGGACGTTCACCGGTCAGTCGATCACAATGCCGACCAGGCTGGTGCTCGGGCCAGCCCAGTCGCCGTTGACGTCGCCCATGAGCACGCCGACCAGTTGTACCGGGCTTGTCTGGGTCACATCGACTTCGATCTTGCCGCTCAGCCAGTTCTGGTTGGCCATCTTGGTGGTGTCGGCGGCATAGCTTTCCATGCTCAAGTCTGCGGGTAGCTTGGCCGCGTCCATGAACTTCAGAGCCGGTATGGGTGCAGCCAGACCCACCACATGCTTGAGCACGCCGATGGCGTCGTCCAGACCCACATTGCCGTTCTGGTTGAAGTCGGCCGCCACCACTTGGTTGGCGCTGGCCGGCGCACTGCCCGTGTTGATCGGCAGGCCCACGATCATCTTAAGGATGGAAATCGCATCGGCCAGGCCGACGGCGGCGTTGGCCGTTTCCTGCGACGCGCTGTTCAGCACCTTGCTGGGCGTGACCACCACAGGGGCATCGCTGGAGCTGGTGAAGCTGGCGCTGCCGTCGGTCCCCGACTTGAAGGCCGCGCCGCCGTCAGCGCGGCTGAAGTCCACATCGGCCAGGGCCTTGCTGCCCAGCAGCTTGACCTGCAGGCGGCCTTCATAGTCGCTGGCACCCTGCACCGACTGCGGCGCACCCGTAGCCACGGTGCTGGTGGCCACATCGGTGATCACCTGGGTTTTGCCGGGGGCAAAGCTGATACCGAAGGACTCGCTGGCCGACAGCGCCTTGTTCAGCAACAAGGTGACCTTGGCCACCGATCCATTGGCGTCGATGAGCGGATTGGCGGGGTCGCTGCTGTCGGCCACCATGGCCAGCTTGCCATTGCTCTTGTTGCCGCTGAGGTTGGGCACCACATAAGACCAGCTGCTGATGCTGTCACCATTGCTGGTGTACTGGCTGCCCAGTACCTTCGCACTACTGACCAGGCTGGCGTCATAGTCCAGGTCGATCACCAGGCCTGTGACCTTGGCACCGTTATAGCTGCTCGCGTCCAGCGTAATGTTAAAACTGACCTGTGCGGTGTTATTGGCCAGGTTGTTTTTGAGGGTCAGGTTGCGCAGGTCGATCGTGGCGACTGGCGGCGGGGCGATGACCTCGTCCTGGCTGGTGGTGAAGCTAAAGCCGGTGACGTTTGCGGCCTTGTTGAGCGCCAGGTCAGTGACAAAGCCCGCGTCCATGGCCACGGTGAAGGTGGTGCCTGCGGGTAAATCGTTGTCGGGGTTGATGATCAGGTTTTTGCCCAGCACCTGAACCTGCGCGCTGCTGGCGGGAATTAGCGTCGTCTGGCCCGCGAAGCTCACCGTGATGTTGCCGGTGCCCAGTGCAATGGCTTCATCGAAAGACACCACAAAATTGGCGTCTACCGGCACATTGGTCGAGCCTGGGGCAGGGGTGGTGCCCGTCACTTTGGGGGCTGTGGTGTCTGCCTTGAGGCTGACCGTCTGGTCATTGAACTGCAGAAACTCAATGCCCACCAGATCGTCCCCGCCGTCCGGGCCAATGATGGCGACCTTGCCGTTGTTCGCGCTCCACTGGTACTGTGAGCGCTCGCCACTGAACACGGCAGTGTCGTCGCCCTCGCCACCGTCCAGGCTGTCGTTGTCGGCGCCGCCAATCAGGATGTCGTTGCCAGCACCGCCGCTGAGCGCGTCCTTGCCAGCCAGGCCCTCGAGTTTGTTGGCCTGTTCGTTGCCGTTGATGGCGTCATCAAAGATCGAGCCACGCACGTTTTCAATGCCACGCAGAATATCGCGGCTGCTCAAGCCGGTGATGAAGCTGGCCTGGCCGTCAATGGCGTAGCCGTCGGCCTGGTTCATGCCCAGCACCACGGTTGCTCCCAGGCCGCTGCGTATGAGGTCGAGCCGGTCGATGCCGCCGCGCCCGTCTATGGTGTCATTGCCCCACATGCCTTCGAAGGATTCGAAGGGCGCGGTATCGGTGCCCATCAGCAGGTCGTCAAAGCTCGAGCCACTGGCGCCTTCAATATTGCGCAGCACATCGCGGGTGCCAAAGCCGTCCTGGGCGAAGCCTTCGCCTTCACCGCCGAGTTGCACCGTGACCGGTCCGGGGCTGTTGTGGTGGTCGACGCGGTCATAGCCGGTGCCGCCGTCTATGGTGTCGTTGCCCTTGTTGCCGTAGAAGCGCTCAAAGCCGTCGCTGGCCTTGTTGCCGCCAGTGATCTGGTCGTCGTAGTTGCTACCCCGAATACCCTGGATATTGCTGAGCTGATCGATACCCCTGGGAATATCGCCCGAGGTGGGCATCTTCTTGACCCATCCTTCGGCCAGATTGGCGATGATTCCACCCGGCAAGGCATAGCCTGGGTTGTAGGCGACGTTGTTGTTATTGCCGCCGCGCCCATCAATGGTGTCGTTGCCCTCTCCGGGGGTAAACATTTCCAAGTAGCTGTCATCGTCGCCCATCAGGACATCACTGAACTTGGTGCCGTTTATTCCTTGGACATTTTTCAGCACATCATTGCCGTAGTAGGCACTGCTGGCGGTGCCGGCACGCAGATCCACCGTCACGCCCGTGCTCATGTCCGAATCATTGGCCATCCAGTTGTGATAGGTGACCTGGTTGAATTCAACGCCACGCGCATTCGCACCTAAGGTTCCGCCATCTATGGTGTCGTCACCCTTGCCACCGAAAAACAACTCGACCCGCTCAAGACCAGCAGTGCCGGTGATCACGTCGTTGAAGGCTGAGCCCCAGACCTGATTGATGTTGATCAAGGTATCGGTGCCACCCAGACCGTCCAGTGCGATCCTGGTCTGGAGGTTGACGCTGATACCCTCACTGGAGTCCGCGTAGTAGGCCAGATTGTTGTCCGTGTTCAGGGCGACATCCTTGATGTCGCCGCCGTCGATGCTGTCGTTGCCGGGTCCGCCGATGAGGGTGTCGACACCGCCCAGGCCCAGCAAGGTGTCGTCGCCTTCCTTGCCGTCGATCCGGTTGTTGCCCGATGTACCTGTAAGCGAGTCGTTGCCCGCTCCGCCATCGGTGTTCCTGTTGACCGATCCACCGATACTGGTGTCACTGAAGACGATTTGCTCTATGCTGGTCAGGGTGTCGGTGCCGTCGTCCCAGTCGTCGGTCTTGTTGTCTTTGACCGTGACTGACCCGTCGCCGTTGTAAGTCACCGTGTAGTCTGCTTTCAGGCCATCGAAGCGGGCGGTGTCCCATCCCTCTCCGCCGGACAGTAAGTCGTTGCCGGAATTGCCTGCGAGGTAGTCATTGCCGCCGTTACCGATCAAGGTGTCGTCACCGAAGTTGCCGCCGAGCCAGTTGTCCTGTTGATTGCCAGTGATGCGATCGGCGAACGTTGATCCGTTGGCGTTTTCAATATTTCTAAGCACATCGGTATTGCCCCAGTTGTCGGTGGCAGTGCCTGCGCTCAGGTCAACGGTAACGCCGCGGTTGGTCGGGTTGAAACCCTGCGCGTCATAGCCGTCCTCGTAGTAGGACACCTCGTCATTGCCTTCCCCGCCGTCAATGCTGTCGTCGCCGCTGCCGGCAATGAAGCGCTGATTACCGCTGCCGCCGATCAGGGTGTCATTGCCGGCCCGACCAAACCCATAGCCATTGCTGGCACCGAAGGTGATGGTGTCGGCATAGTAGGAGCCGATGATGTTTTCAACATTGACCAGGGCGTCCTGTCCGCCCTGGCCGTCGTTGCTGACCACGCCAGTGGCCAGATTCGCATTGATGCCGCTGGCTGCGCCTTCGTAAAACACCACGTCGCTGCCGCTGCCGCCGTCGAGGCTGTCGTTGCCAGCGTCGCCGCGCAGCCAGTCATCGCCTTCGCCGCCGAGCAGGGTGTCGTTACCACCGCCGCCGATAAGGCCGCCTTCGACCGAATCGTCGCCAGCCATGCCTTGCAGGATGTTGGCCTCGTTGTTGCCGACCAGCTTGTCATCGTAGATCGAACCCTGCACGTTCTCGATGCTGATCAGCACGTCTGTGCCCAAGCCACCGCTGGCCTGGCCCTGCACCAGATCGACTTTGACGCCCACACCGCCGCTGGCGTTGTTGTACTCGACCCAGTCATTACCGGCACCGCCGTCCAGGGTGTCCTGCCCGCCACGGCCGTCGAGGCGGTTGTCTGCGGCGTTGCCGGTGATGGAGTCGTTCCAGGCGCTGCCTTCCACGCCTTCGATGCTGATCAGCGTGTCGGTGTTGCCCCAGCCGTCGGTGGCGCGGCCCGTGGCGAGGTTGACCGTAACACCCTGCGGATCGTTGGGGTAAGAAACCTTGTCAAATCCGCCGCCGCCGTCGATGGTGTCATTGCCCTTGCCACCGCCAAAACTTTCCGTGAGATTGAAAAGTCCAGCGTTGTCGTTGCTGCCCTTGAAGTTGTCGTCAAAGACCGAGCCACCGACGTATTCGATACCGATCAGGGTGTCCTTGCCGTCAATGCCATCTTTGCCTTCAAAGCCGTCTTTGATAACCTGCGGGCCGCCGTTGATGGTCTTGTCGACCACGATGCCTTTGAGCGCGTCGCCGTAGTACACCTCGTCCCAGCCGTCCTTGCCATCGACTGTGTCATTACCGGCGCCGGGCTCGAAGCCCTCCACCGCCACCGCACCGTAAGCCCGGCCAGTGCTGCCGCCGGTCAGCTTGTCGTCAAGGGTGGAGCCGCGCACGCGGAACACACCGGTGAAGGTATCGATGCCCACCGATTTGGCAGCCTCGGCGCCCAGGTCGCCCAGGGCAAAAGCGGTACCGCGAGTCAGGTCCACATCCACGCCCACCGCTGCGCCTTGGTAGTCGATGCGGGTTGAGCCATTGCCGATGATCTGGTCATTGCCCGCGCGGCCCTCGAAGGAGTTGCCGTCGGCCAGGTTGAAGATGCCATTGCCCTTGTTGGCTGCATTGCTCAGTCCATAGCCACGGGCGTCGTACACATCGTTGAGGTTGGTGCCGCGTATGACTTCTATGCTGCGCAGCGTATCGACGCCGACCGAGCTATCGGCCGAATCCATGCCCTTGGCGATGCCGGCTCCAAGATCGACATGGACCCCTGTGGTCGAGCCCAGGTAGTCGGACATGTCGTAGCCTGAGCCGCCATCGATGCTGTCGTTGCCGGCACGCCCGCGGAAGGCTTCGTAGTCGTCATAGCCGCCGCCGATCAGTGTGTCATCGAACAAGGTGCCACGGACCTCGTCGACGCCCCGCAGGCTGACAGTACCGCCGGCAACGCGGTCAGTGCTGGTGCTGATTGGCTGCCAGGTGATGCCACTGAGATCGACCGTCGTTTCGGTTTCGCCGCGCAGGGTGACGCTAACGCCGGCTCCGCTGGTGCTACCGTCACTGCGCAGTGAGTTGCTTGAAGCCAGCAGGCTGACCGTGGTATCTCCGTTGCCGATCACCGTGTCGTTGCCCGAGGTCAGGCTCGCAAAAGCCCGCTTGGTGCCCACCATGTTGGTGGTGAAATTGCTCAGGTCGAAGGTATCGGCAAACTTGCTGTCACCCAGCGAGGACACCCGGCTCAGTTGGTCGGTGCCCGCCGTTTGCGTGCCGCCGTACCAGAACATAGTGCCTGAGCCATAGCTGACGCTGATCTGCCCGGCGGTCGCCGTGGCTGTCGCAGTGATGGCTGTTCCCGACCAGGCATAGTCTGCATAAATCGAATCGGCCCAGTAAGCCATGGGCGCTGCACTTTGGGTGATGGTGTCGCTGCCGCCCAGGCCAACCCAGGTCAAACCGGTTTGCGCGTCGACGGCATTGACGGTGCGCAGACCGAGTGAGCCGGTCACCGTGTCGGCCAGCTTGGTGGCGCGCACTTCCTCGATGCCGCGCAACGTATCGCTGCCTATCGTGGTGCCGCTGAGCACCAGTTTGTTGAGGTCCAGACTGACCGCTGCGCTCAGGCTGTTGTAGTCGGCAATGTCATGGTCGCCGTTGGTGCCAGTACCCCAGCTGACATTGCGCCGCGGGCCACCGTCAAGCAAATCGTTACCGGCCTGGCCATAGAAGCGGTCATTGCCTTCGCCGCCATACAGGCTGTCATTGCCATCGCCACCGTAGAGGCTGTCATTGCCATCCAGGCCTTCCAGAATATTGGCTGTGGCGCTGCCGGTGATGGAGTCGTTGTAGATTGAGCCCTGGGCGTTTTCAAAACCGCTGAGCACGTCAGTGCCTGCCGCGCCGCTGGCCGCACCAGCGGCCAGGTCTACCGTGACCGCGCCGCTGGCATTGTTGTACTCGACCCAGTCAGTGCCGGCGCCGCCATCCAAGGTGTCGTTGCCACCTCGGCCGTCGATGCGGTTGTTGTTGGCGTCGCCGGTGATGCTGTCGTTCCAGCTACTGCCTTCGATGCCTTCGATGCTGATCAGGGTGTCGTTGGTGCCCCAGCCGTCCTGGGCCACGCCGGTGGACAGGTTGATGGTGATGGCTGCGGGTGACGATGCGTAGTTGGCCTCGTCGTAGCCCTGGGCGCCGCCATCGAGGGTGTCGTTGCCCTTGTTGCCGCCGAGCAATTCCGTGGAGAAATGCAGGCCCGCATTGTTGATGCTGCCCTTGATGTTGTCATCAAAATCACTGCCGCCAATGATCTCGATGCCGATCAGCGTGTCTTTGCCGCCGTAGCCGTCTTCGGTGACCTGCGGACCGCTGGCGGCGTTCATGTCGATCACCACGCCACGCTGGCTGGTCCAGCCGACGGCGTTGTAGGCCACTTCATCGCCGCCCGAGCGGCCGTCGACGGTGTCATTGCCGGGGCCGGGTTCGAAAGACTCGTAAAACGAGTCGCCCACAGCCATGCCTTTGCCGCCGCCGGCCAGCTTGTCGGACAGGCTGCTGCCGCGAACCTTGAACACCCCGCTGAAGGTGTCGACGCCCACTGATTTGGCAGCCTCGCTGTTGAGGTCACCGTTGGCAAAGGCGGTGCCTCTCTGGATATCCACGTCCACGCCTATCGCCGAACTCCAGTAATCGATTCGGGTGGCTCCATTGCCGTAAATGATGTCATTGCCGCCAGTGCCTTCGAACGAGTTGCCCGCATTCGTGCCAAAGACGCTGCTGCCCTGGTTCAGGGCCTGTGCAGACCCGAAACCCCGAGCGTCATACACATCGTTGAAATAGGTGCCGCGAACCGCTTCAATGCTGCGCAGCGTGTCGGTGCCGATCGATGAGTCTACCGAGTCCATAGGCCGGGCCAGACCCAGACCCAAGTCGACGAAAACCCCGGAGTTGGATCGCCAATAGTCGGCACGGTCGTAGCCCGCGCCGCCGTCGATGCTGTCGTTGCCGCCGCGACCGGCAAAACTCTCAAAGTCGGAGTAGCCGCCGCCGATCAGGGTGTCATTGAAATTCGTAGCCCGCAAGTCGTCAATCTTGCTGACCGTCACTCTGCCCATGGCGGAGGTCAAGGTCGGGCTGAGCCAGTAGCTCAAATGCGTCAGATCCAGTTGCGCGGTACCGCTGCCTGGCAGGGTGAAATTGATCCCGGCCCCGGTGCTCGATGCTGAGGGCAGGCCAAGCACCAGGATGGTGTCGCCGTTGCCTATGACCGTGTCATTACCGGTGGTGATCGTGGCTGCACTGACCAGGCTTCCGTAGGGTGTCTCCGTCAGGCCCGAAAAATTGATGGTGTCTGCAAATTGCGAATCGCTGAGAGCATGCACCAGGGTCAGGGTGTCTCTGCCTGCGAATTGGTCGAGATTGCTATTAGAGAAGGTCTTGCCGGTGCTCGACGCACCATAGTCGACGGTAATAACCGCTCCGCTGGCTGTGGCGGTAATCGGTGTGTTAGACCAGGCGTAAGTGACGCTCAGGTTGGTATTCGCGTTGTCGTAGAGGGCTTTGTCTTGCGTGACTGTGTCGCTGCCGCCCATGCCCCACCAAGTCATGGCTTGCTGGTATTCGCCGTCATTGGGCGAACGCGCGCTCAACGAACCTGTGACTCTGTCTGCGCTATTGGTTCCTCGGACGTTTTCAATGCTGACGATCTTGTCGGTCCCCGACAGCGTGCCAGTGACCATGAGGGTCGATAAATTCAGAGTTATCGGCGCGGCCAGTTCATCGTAGGCCGCAGTATCAAAATCGCCTTGCGAATAATTGATCCAAGCAAGTTGGCGCTTGGGTCCACCATCGATCTGATCGTCGCCCGCCCCGCCCCTGAAAAAATCATCGCCCATCCCGCCGAGCAGCGTGTCATTGCCTTCTCCTCCATGAAGGACGTCATTGCCATCCAGGCCTTCAAGAGTGTTGGCAGCGGTACTTCCGGTGATGGTGTCGTTGTAGATCGAGCCCTGCACGTTCTCGAAATTGCTCAGTACGTCAGTGCCTGCCGCGCCGCTGGCGCTGCCTGCCCCCAGGTTCACCGTCACCGCGCCGGTGGCGTTGTTGTACTCCACCCAGTCATTGCCCGTGCCGCCGTCCAAGGTGTCGTTGCCGCCCTGGCCGTCAAGCCGGTTGTTACCGCTGTCGCCGGTGATGCTGTCGTTCCATGGGCCACCCTCAATGCCCTCGATGCTGATCAATCGATCATTTGTGCCCCAACCATCTTGGGCCACGCCGGTGGCCAGGTTGATGGTGATCGCAGCTGGCGAGCTGTTGTAACCCGCCTCGTCATAGCCTTGGGCGCCACCATCGATGGTGTCATTGCCCTTGTTGCCAGAAATGACCTCGGTGCTTTGAAAAAGTCCGGCGTTGTTGACGCTGCCCTTGATGTTGTCGTCAAAGTCACTGCCACCGATCAATTCGATGCCGCTCAGTGTGTCCTTGCCGCCGTAGCCGTCTTCGGTGACCTGCGGGCCGGTGATGATGTTCATGTCGATCACCACGCCGCGCTGGCTCTGCCAGCTGGCGCTGCTGTAAAGCACCTCATCGGCGCCGCTGCGCCCGTCTATCGTGTCGTTACCTGGGCCGGGCTCGAAACTCTCCATCACTACGCCGCCGAAGGTCGCGCCGGCGCCGCCACCGGCCATCTTGTCCGACAGGCTGCCGCCGCGAACCTTGAACACGCCGGAGAAGGTGTCGAGACCCACTGACTTGGCTGCTTCGCTGTTGATGTCACCCAAGGCAAAGGCGGTGCCTCTTTGCAGGTCGATATCGACGCCCACGGCCGCGCCCGAATAGTCGAGCCGGGTGTAGCCATTGCCATAGATGGTGTCGTTACCGCCGTTGCCTTCGAACGCATTGCCGTCCAAGCGCCCGAAAGCACCGCTGCCCACATTCAGGCTGCCGCTTTTGCCGAAAGTGCGAGCGTCGAAGACATCATTGAATTGGCTGCCCCGGATGGCCTCGATGCTGCGCAGGGTGTCGGTGCCGGTGGACGCGTCGACCGAGTCGGTCGGACTTGCGATGCCAGCGCCCAAGTCGATGTAAACGCCCGAATTGGAGTTCGAATAGTCCGCCCGGTCATAGCCGGCGCCGCCGTCGATGCTGTCATTGCCACCCCTGCCGGTGAAGCTTTCAAAGTCGGAATAGCCGCCGCCGGTCAGGGTGTCGTTAAAGTCGGTGCCCCGAATGTCGTCAATCTTGCTGATCGTCACTCGACCCATAGGTACTGTGAGCGAGGCGTTGTAGACCACGTTCAGGTGAGTGAGGTCGAGCACGGCGCTACCGCTGCCAGGCAAGGTCACGTTGACGCCTTTGCCAGTGCTGGAGGTAACGCTTGTGCCCGTCCTGAGCAGTAAGATGGTGTCTCCATTGCCCGTCACCGTGTCATCACCTGTGGAAATGATGGCGACGTTTAGCCGAGACCCGATGTTGTTTTCGGTGTAGCCCGACAAATCGATGTTGTCGGTATAGCGGGTGTCCTCGATCAAAGTGACCCAGCTCAAACTGTCCTTGCCAGCGGGCTGGGCAAGATTGCTGTTCCAGAAGGTCTTGCCTGTGCTGGAGGCGCCATAGTCGACGGTGGTGACTGCGCCATTGGCGGTGACGGTGATCGGCGCATTGGACCAGGCGTAGCTCACGACGATGCTGTCGGACCAGTAGCTGTATGCGATTTTTTCCTGTGTGACGGAGTCGCTGCCGCCCATGCCCGCCCAGGTAAAACCCGTCTGAAAGTTGTAGGCGGTGGGCGAAATCTGGGCATAGCTGCCCGTGACGGTGTCTGAGCCACCGGTGCCTTGCACCCGTTCAATGCTGAGCAGCCTGTCCGTGCCCGACTGCGTGCCGGTGATCTGCAGCGTGCTCAGGTTCAGGGCAATGGGCGCGCTCAGATCGTCGTAGATCGCAGCGTCAAAGTCGCCGCCTGCCCCGTTGTTCCATTTCAGATTCCTCTTGGGCCCGCCATCAAGCAGATCGTCACCTGCGCCACCATAGAACCGGTCGTTGCCGCCGAGTCCCAGAATTTGGTCGTCAGAACTGGTGCCGATGAGCGTGTCGTCGCCTGGCGTTCCGATAATCGTGTTCATGGCTTAGCTCCTTTTGGTCTCAAAAGTTGATCTCTTTTGTGAGACGTTGTTATGAATTGTTGATGAAGTATTACCTGCTGAGCTATTATCGGGTTAAATCGATTAGGTTCTGCCTGATCCATCCCACTTTCCCACCTCGCCGAGACACAAAGATGACCCTCAAAAAGCGCACCACCGGCTCCTCCGTCGACACCTTCGAACAAAGCCGAGTCAATCGCTCGGGTTCCCAGAGCTCGCCACTGCTCACCCCCCTGGCTTTGTTGCTGCTCGGTGCGGTGCAGATGGCACGGGCGCAGGCGGAGCAGGCGCAGCCGGCATGGTCTGTGGCCGATGCGCCCTTGGACAAGCCTCAAGGTGAGCTTTTTGCGGATGCGGATCAGCCGGTGCAGGTGCCTGCTGGATCGGCTGTTGTCAGCGAGGCGACCCCGGCCGAACTCCTGGCCTTGCTGCAGAGTCTGGCCGACAGCGCGCGTGAATCTGCCGATGCCTTGGTGCAGGAGGCCGGTGAGGGCGCTGCTCCGCAAACCCAGGCTGGCGAGGCTGCATCTGTCGCTCAAGCGACGGTGGACCGCCTGGGCCAACTCGACCGTGCTGAGGCGGTGCTGGAGGCCTATCAGAACGTGATCAATCAGCTGCCGGCTGACTTGGTGCTGGCCCAGGCGCCGGCTGCGGCGGCAGGTGCCGAGGCAGCCGGTACGGCGGGTGCGGCAGGCTCGGCAGGTGCGGCTGCGGCTGCCGCCGGTGGGGTGTCGGCCGGTACCCTGCTTGCGGGCCTGCTGGGCCTTGCGGCCATAGGCGCGGGTGGCGGTGGTGGTGGTGGCGGCACTACCGGCAGCAATCCTGCGCCGGCTGCAACGACCGACATTACTTTGCATGATGGTTATATCAACGGCGCCAAGGTCTATGTCGATTTGAATGACAACGGCGTGGTGGATTTGACGGGCCCGAATGCCGACAAGTATCTGGGCCAGACGGTCAACGGCAAGCTGGCAGCCACTCTGACCGACAGCGACAAGTTGCATGCCCTGATTGCTCAGGGCGGAACCGATATCAGCACCGGCTCCTCGTTTTTAGGATCGTTCTCAACCACCGCCGGCAGCACGGTGATCAACCCGCTGTCGACCATGGTGCAGGGCCTGGTGCAGGCGACCGCCAGTTCGCTCTCTGGACTCACCGCGGCGGAAAAGCAGGTCGCGCTGGCAGAAGCCAAGGTAACCGCGCTGGCGATGGTCAATACCGCACTCGGCATTGAAAAGGATGTGGATCTGACCAAGCTGGATACGGTCAAGGCTTCTTCGAGCGGCGGCGATGAAAGTGCCGGCATCAGCAGCGCCGATGCGATCGACCTGCACGGCAAGGCTTTGATGGTGGCCAACATGGTTAGCATGGCTGTGGCCACGCTGACCGGTGCTGCCAATGCGGCCAATGCCGACGGCCAAACCATTATTGAGGTTGCTGACTTCTCTATGTTTGTGGTGCAGGGCATCGTCAACACGGTCAAGGCCGCTGCCAGCAGCGGCGAGTCGGTTTCCTTCAGTTCTGCTGATTCGGTCAAGCAGATGCTCGACTCGGCGGTGGACGCTGCTAAGGCGGGGGGCAAGTCCCTGGACAGCACGGCGGTCGAGAATTCAGCGAAAAAAGTGGCCGACGCGGTCTCGACCACCAATCAGCTGATCGGCGCTTTTGCCGACCAGGCGGCAAAGTCTTCAGACGCCGCGCCGGCAGGCGGTGGAGCCAATGCGGCGGCCACTGGTTTGACCCAGATGCTGCAGGTGCAGAAGGCGGTTCTGAATCAAGCCGAAGGCCTCCAGACTGGCAGCAGCACCGCCCTGACCAACATCGGCAATCTGGCCGATGCTGGAAACGTCCTGGATGCAGCCAAAAACGTCACCGGCCTGAAAATCGGCACCAAAGAAGTGAGCGCGGTGGCCGTCGTTCCGACCGGTGACACGACGGCACCTACGGTCACATCCATCGACGTCCGGCCGGCCCGCGTGGGCGATCTCGCGCAGGTCGTCGTCAAAATGTCGGAGTCGGTGCTGGTCAAGCCCGGCACTGACGGTCAGTTTGCCACTCTGAGCATCACAACCAGTGCTGCCGATGCGAACTCGGCGGTCACGGCCACTGCCTCGCTCGATCCAGGTCTGTCTTCTGGTGACACCGTGGTCTTCACCTACCGGGTGCTGCCTGGCGATGTCCGCGTGGCGGTGGCCAGCGGCGCCAGCATCAGCCTGCCTGCGGGCGCGAGCATCAAGGATTTGGCAGGCAATGCGGCCAACCCTGCTATTGCCAGCGGAAAAGCTGTCGTTGTTGACAGCATTGCGCCCACGGTCAGCATCAGCAGCGATGCAGCTTTTGTCAAGGCCGGGGCCACTGCGACCGTCACCTTTACCTTGTCGGAAGCGCCGTCGACCCGTACGGCCGGTGCTTTTGCCGCTGAGGACGTCACCGTCAAGAACGGCACTTTGAGCGGCTTCGCCCAGGATGCCAACAACCCGCTCAAGTACACCGCCAAAGTCGCGGCCACCAACGCCAGCGTTCCTGCCGAGGTGGGTATTTCGGGCGGCAAGTTCACCGACGCTGCAGGCAATGGCAATCTGCCGTCCAATGTGGTGCTGGTGGCCCAGGAGGGTGCTGCACCGGTGGTCGCCATTTCCTCTGAGCAGTCCTTTTTCAACACCATCAATACCCCGAATGGGACGGCTTCGACGGTGCTGCGGTTTTCGCTTTCGGGCACATCGACAGACTTCACCGCTGAGGACGTCACCATTGCCGGCGGCCCTGGCACCTTGAGCGGCTTTACCGGCTCGGGCAAGGAATACAGTGCAACGCTGACCGGTATGACGTCGGAGACCAAGGTCAGTGTGGCCAAGGAAGTCTTCAGCGTGGGCAACAGCAAGAGCCTGGCCTCTAACGCGCTGGGCTTTAAGGTCGATACGGACAAGCCGACGGTGAGCTTGCAGATGCTCAAGGGCGCCAGCGGCACCGATGCGGTGACCTCGGATTCCACATTGAAGGCCGGTGACAGTGCCCGTGTGAGATTCACCTTCTTGGAAGAGGTGCAGGGCTTTGGTCCCCAGTCGGTCAAGGTGATGGGCGGCTATCTGGACAACTTCGCCAAAGTCGATTCAAAAACCTACACCGCAGTGTTCAAGCCTGCCCCCCCGGAAGCGGGTCAGACAGGGTCGGTCGAGGCAAGTATTTCGGTCGACGCCAAACGCTTTTCTGACCTGGCCGGTAACTCCAACGATGCTGCCCTTTTGGCCAGCTTCAGGGTCGACAACATCAGGCCCTTGGTCACATCGGTCACCGATGACACCGCCGGTATCGCGCGCTCAGGTGCTGCGGTTACCTACACATACGTGTTCAACAAGGCCGTTTTGGGGCTCGAGAAAGCCGATTTCACCGCGACCAATGGCACTGTCACGGATGTCCAGCCGAACACAGCCGGTGCCGCAGGCTCGAACACCTGGACGGTCAAGGTCATGCCCACCGATAACTTGGCTTCCGGAAAAATTGGCCTGGCGCTTAAGTCTGGCGCAGTCAGCGATGCAGCGGGCAACACCAATCAGGAGCACCTGCAGTCGGTGCAGGAACTCGATACCAAGGCGCCGACTTTGGCGAGCATTGAATCGACACCCAAGCTGTACCTTAACCCCAGTGTGAACAACGGGCAGGTGCCGACGGGCCAGATCAGGCTGGCCTTTAGCGAATCGGTCAAGGACCTCACCGTCGATGATTTCGAAGTCAAGTTCGGAGCCGTCGTGCAAAGTGACGCGGTGCGAGCCGCCACCCTTTCGAATCTGACCGGTTCCGGCAAGGATTGGAGCGTCAAGTTCACGCCTCCCGCCGATACTGCCGTGACCTCGGTGAGCCTGACCCTCAAAGGCGGCTACGTTGACATGGCTGGCAACCCTGGTGCGGCAGCTACTGCTCCGTTGGATTTGCTGGTCAATCAGGTCAATCCCCGGCTTAACCTCGCTTTGGACAAGGTCACCGCAAGCGGTGATCTGGTCTACACGGTGGAGGCGAGCGATCCTGCGGTCACTGGCTTGAGCGCTGCTGATTTTTCTGCTGACAACGGTACGGTAGTCGCCAGCAGCTTTGCAGCCCTCAGCGGCCAGGCGGGCAAGTACACCATCAGTGTCAAGCCTTTGGCCACGGGTGACGTCAAGCTCAAAGCCGCTGCAGATGCGGGCATCAGCGGTACCCTGGGTACCCTGGCAGCCGAATCGGCTGCCATCAAGGTGGTCAAGGGAACCTCGGGTGACGAGACACTGAAGCTGGCTGATGGGCGGGTGTTCCTGCTCGAAGGTGGCAATGACACCATCTCGGTCAATGCAACGGCCGACTCGCCGGTATCTGCCTTCGATACGGTCGTGGGCCCGGCTGCTGGCGATAAGTTTGACATCTCCGCCTTGCTCAACAAGGCTGGGACCCCGTCGCAGTATTTTTCTGTGGTCGACAACACTTTCCCCGGCGCGATGCCGGCCGGTTGGCTCAAGACCATTGACCGGAGCACTGCCTCGGACCTTGGAACGGTGGGCGACAACGAATTGCGCTACATGCAGAAGGTGCAGGACAACGTCGTGACCTTGACGTTTGCTTATGACACCGACTCGCGCGCCGGTTCAAGTACCGTCTCCGAATCCGTGCAGCTTCGTGCGGTGGCGGCCGACACCGGCACCCTGAAAGCCTGGTATGAGAGCGACTACGTCATTCTGGAGAAAATTGCGCCAACCATTGGCGTGGCGATGGAAGGCGGCAAGACCTCCTTTCCAAAGAACAGCACGGGCACGGTGATTTTCACCACCAATGAGCCGATTGATGACTTGCCCGCGACCGCTTTGAGCGTCGCCGGTGGATCCGTCTCTGCCCCTGTTCAATCGAACAGCAACCCGCTGGTCTGGACTGCGACCTTCACGCCGGCCTCAGATGCCACTGTCACCGCCGCATCGATCAGTGTCAAGGCCGGCTCCTATGGTGACTACCAGGGCAATGCGGGTGGAGCTTCTACCTCGCTGTCGCTCATGGTGAACCAACTCAACCCCCGTTTGACGCTGTCCTTGGACAAGGTCACCGCCTCCGGTGATCTGGTTTACTCGGTGGAGTCCAGCGACCCGGCCGTCACCGGCTTGGACGCCGCGGACTTTTCTGCTGCCAACGGTACCGTGGTGGCCGGCAGTTTTGCGCCGGTCAGCGGCCAGGCGGGCAAGTACAGCGTGTCTGTGGCACCGACGGCCACCGGAGACGTCAAGCTCAGCGCCCGTGCCGACGCAGGCATGGGCGGCGAGCTGGGCACGCTGGCCGCCGAATCGGCAGCGACCAAGGTGGTCAAGGGCACCCCGGGTAACGATACGCTGAACCTGGCTGACGGGCGGGTCTTCCTGCTCGACGCAGGCAATGACACCGTCAAGATCAACGCAAGCGCCGACTCGCCAGTGTCTGCCTTTGACACTGTGGTGGGCGTGTCTGTGGGTGACAAGTTCGACATCACCGCCTTGCTGAACAAGGCATCAAGCCCAGCGCAGTATTTCACTGCGGTCAATAAAGACTTCACGGGGGCGCTGCCAACTGGCTGGCTCAAGACCATCGAAGCGAGCTCGGCCGGCGATCTGAGTGGGGTGGCTGATAACGAAATGCGCTACCTGCAGACGGTGCAGGACAACGTCATGACCTTGACGTTTGCTTATGACACCGATTCGCGCGCGGGTGCGACCACCGTGTCTGACCCGGTGCAGCTTCGGGTGATGGCGGCTGATGCCGCGACCCTGAAGGGCTGGTCGGATGGGGACAATATTGTTTTGGAAAAGGTGGCGCCGACCATCAGCGTGGCCATGGAGGGCGGCAAGACGTCTTTCAACAAGGTCAACCCCGGCACGGCAACGGTAACTTTCACCACCAGTGAGCCGATCAGCGCTCTGCCAAGTTCTTCAGTTGATGTAGTTGGCGGAACCATTGACGAACCCAAACCGACCGGCCCTCTGACATGGACATCAAAATTCACCCCGGGCACTGACGCCACATTGACAGCCGGTTCTATCTCGGTCAAAAACAGCAGCTATGCCGACTACGAGGGCAATGCCGGTTCTGCTTCTACGGCTGTAGCTCTTACGCTCAATGTACCTCCGCCTGCGCCAATTCTCAGCCTCGAGTGGAGCGATGCAACGCCGGACGGTACTTTGACCTTCGAGCTGTCCTCCGATCAGGCACTGACTGGCCTGGAAATGAGCGATTTCAGCATTCCTGGCCAGACCATTCTGACCTTCCAAAAGACTTCCACCGGCTCGACCCTGCCGGAGATCTACGAAGGCACGGTCAAGCCTACCTCGGGAACGCTAGCCCTGAGCTTGCCTGCTGGCGTCGCCTCCGCCGTCCAGGGCCTGCCGACCCCCGCAGTCGCCCCCACCGATCCTGCATCGATCGTGCTGACCAAATCGGCCGGCGATGGTCAGCCTATTGTGGTCTCTGGGCCCACCAGCGGTAACGCCATTGGCTTGATCGTGCTGGGCTCCGGCAATGAGACGGTCAAGATCACCGGCGTGGGTACTGCTGCCGCAAATGGCGAACCTAATTTCATGGGTGTCGTGCTTGGGGCTAGCTCCGGGGATCAGTTTGATATCTCTCCATTGTTGTCCGGGTATACGTCTGTCGCGACTGCTGATGTTGCCAATCCAGCCAACGCAGATATCACTATCTCGAATATGAAGTTTGGTACTAGTTCCTTGGGTAAGCAAACGGTCATTTTTGATCTGATGCTGGACGAGACGGGCTTTACCGGAGCTAGCAAAATCATTGGCGTGACGGCAGACCTTGCCTATGACTACTCCAAGGTCAGCGCCATCGCTATCTCCAGCAAGGCCATCGAAGGCGGTCAGTTGCTTAATTTCGGTGCGCGCAACGCTGCCAATGGTCTCATCACTGCCTCAAATGACCTTGCCGACACTTCGATTTGGGAGACAGAAAATATTACCGACCCATCTGGTAAGTTGATGACGGTGACCTTGACACTCAACACGACTGTGAATTCCTTCACCGTAGGCTTTGACCCGCGCCCTGGCAGCTCCGGCGGGGTATTGGCTTCATTGGATGGAGGGGGCAATTCGTCCTTGGTCTTGGGTTCTTCCCGCACTGTAAGCGCGGCTTCTGTTTTGGACGGCCAGATCAAAGTGCTGCCTATTTCAGAGACCATCGCCGCCGACGCAAACACCCCCGCCTTCGGCGCCGCTCCCACTGACAACCAGATCAAGGTCTTGGAGGTCATCGAGTCGAACTCGGTATCTGGTCAGGCTGCCAAGTACGGTACGCTGCTCTTCCAGTATGACACTAATCCGGCTGCCGGCACCACCACGCTCAGCCCGGTGGTGCAGGCCGAGCTGATCTCCAGCGACATTGCTGCCTACTTTGACACCAACTACGTCAAACTCATCTGATGCTTGATCGCATGGGCCTTCCCCGCCTCGGGTGCGGGCCCTGGTTTTCTCCTTCCGCCGCGGCCATTCTGGCCGCGGCCTTGTTTTTGCCGTCTGCCTCGGCCCAGGGGGCAGGGCAGGGCAGGGTGCCTTCGGTCGACGAAGCGGCGCTGGCGGCTTTGCCGGTGCAGCAATTGGCCGAGCGCCTGGTCAATCATTTGCAGGGCTCGCTGCGGCTGATTGACGAGCCGGCTTTGCGCGTGCCCTTGGCGCAGGTTGCGCCTTTGGTGGCGCAGGCCGCGCGCCAGCATCCGGAAGCTCAGCTGGTGGGCTCGCAGCTGCTGCGCACCGAGCAGGCCCGCAAGGAGGCTTATGCGGCTTTTCTGCCCCAGGTGTCGGCCAACATCGATTCAGGCACCCGCCAGTACGACGCGCAGGTCTACCCCTGGTCCAGCTTGCCGGCGCGCGATCAAAAGAGTTTGGGCTTCGGGCTGACGGTGCGGCAACTGCTCTATGACTTTGGCCAGACTTCTAACCGGGTGGGCGCGCAGGAGGCAGCCCGCGAGGCCACTGAGCATCGCCAGGCTTCACGTTATTCCGAACTGAGCCTGCGCGGCTTGGAGGCCTGGAACCAGGTGTTTCGGGCTCAGCAGATGCAGCTGCTGCATGCCATGAATGTGGTGGCACGCCAGCAGATCCGCAGCTTTGTGCAGGAGCGCGAGCAGTTGGGCGGCAGCTCGCGCAGCGATGTGCTGCGGGTGCAGGCGCGCATCGCCGAGGCCGAGACGGGGTTGGTGGCGGCCGACAACCAGTTGCGCGCGGCCGAAGCGGCTTACTTTGAGATCTTCAACCAGAAGCCGGCCGCGGCACTGCCCTTGCTGCAGGTGCCAGTGATCCGGCGCGAGCAGTACAGCAGCCTGGATGCCTTGCTCGACGGTAACCGGGTGCTCAGGGAGTTGCGCGCCTTGAGCCGCCAGTATCAGCGCGAAGCGGCTGCTGCCACCGGCGCCATGTTCCCCCGCTTGAACCTGGAGGTCAGCCGCAGCCGGCGCGACCTCTACAGCGGCGGCACGCCGGGCACCGATTCCTCCTGGGCCATCGTGGCCAACCACAACCTTTATGCGGGCGGTGCGGACCAGGCCCGCCAGCAGCAGGCCCAGATGCGCAGCCAGGAGTCCTTGCTCGAGCTCGATGTACGCCGCCGTCAGTTGGAAAAGCTGCTCAGCGAATTGCTGGCCGAGCTCGACAACGGCGATGCCGCGCTCAAGGCCCGGCGTGATGGGGTGATCGGCGCCATGCGGGCCCTGGAGGTGGTGCGTGAGCAGTTCTTCTTCCGCCGCGGTGCCTTGTTTGACCTGCTCAAGTCGCAGGAAGACCTGTTCCTCGCTGGCCGGGAGTTGGTGACCGGTCTGGTCGACCATGCGGGCACCCGCTATCGCCTGCTGCATGTCAGCGGCGAGCTCGATGCGCTGATGGGCTTGGGCCCGGTGGCAGCACAGCGATGAATGCCACGGTGATACACGCGCCGGCCGCGGCCGAGCCGCAGGACGCGCTCAAGGCTGGCCTGCGCGCGATCTTGAATTGGGCCGAGCGGCCAGTGTCGGATGCCGCGCTCGACAGCCGCATCGCCCACGCCGGCGGCGCCTGGTCGCTGGAGACCTTGATGGAGGCGGCCGACAGCCTGGGCCTGCAAGCGACTCGCCACGAGGTGTCGCAGGCCGGCCCCGGCCCCTTGCCCTGCTTGCTGTGGTTGCAGGACGGCACGGTTTTAACAGTGCTGGAGCAGGTCGATGCCCAGCAGGTGCGCGCCCTGGTGGCCACCGCCATGGACCGCCCGGGCCGCTTGCAGTGGGCCGATGTGCTGCCGCAGGTGCGCGGCCAGTCCCTGGCCCTGGTGCCGCGCAGCCAGCCGCACGCAAGCCAGGACGCCGGCGAAGGCACGGAGGGTGAAACGGCCTCCGCCGAGGGGCGCCATGGGCATTGGTTCTGGGGGCCTTTGCTGCGCTCCAAGAGCATCTATGTGCAGGTGGCGCTGGCGGCGCTGCTGGTCAATGTGTTTGCCATCACCAGCTCGATTTTTTCGATGACGGTCTACGACCGGGTGATTCCCAACAACGCCATGGACACGCTGATGGCGCTCCTGCTGGGGGTGACCATTATTTTTGTCTGCGACTTCATCATTCGCTCGCTGCGCGCCTATTTCCTGGACATGGCCAGTGCGCAGGCCGATGCCTCCATGGCCGACGCGCTGTTCGAGCAGGTGCTGGACATCAAGATGAAGGTGCGCCTGGGCAGCACCGGCAACCTGGCCAGTGTGCTCAAGGAGTTTGAGTCGGTGCGCGAGTTTTTGACCTCGGCCACGCTGACCGCCTTTGTGGACCTGCCTTTTGCGCTGATCTTTCTGGTGGTGATTTACCTGATCGGCGGGCCCATCGTCTGGGTGCCGCTGCTTGCGATTCCGGTGATGATTCTGGCCGCGCTGGTGGTCCAGCCTAAGCTGCGCGCCTTGATCAAGGAGTCGCAGGAGGGCGGGCATTTCAAGCATGCAATTTTGGTGGAAACGCTCAGCGGCCTGGAGACCATCAAGGCCCTGGGCGCGGGCGCGGCCATGCGCAAGCGCTGGCAGGAGGCGGTCGCGCATCAGTCGCACGTGGGGCTGCAAACGCGCATGCTCTCGCAGTGGACCGGCAACATCGCCAACGCGGCCCAGCAATTTACCCAGGTGCTGGTGGTGACGGTGGGCGCCTACCTGGTGCAAAAGGGCCAGATGGGTTTTGGCGCCATCATCGCCAGCACGATCTTGGCGGGCCGGGCGGTCGGGCCGATCGCCCAGGTCACGCAACTGATCACACGGCTGAACCAGACGCTGGAGAGCTACCAAGCGCTGGCGCGCTTCATGAAGCATGAGCGCGAGCACAAGCAGGGGCAGACCTTTTTGGAGCGCCCCGACTTCAAGGGTGAGATCGAGTTTCGCGACGTGGTGTTCAGCTACCCCAAGACCACCCGACCTGTGCTCGACGGCGTGTCCTTTCGCATCGAGCCCGGCCAGCGGGTGGCCATCGTCGGCAAGATCGGCTCAGGCAAGACCACCATCGCCAAGCTGATTTTGGGGCTGTACACGCCCGACAGCGGGGCGGTCTTGATTGACGGTGTTGACGTGCGGCAAATCGATCCGGCCGATCTGCGCCGCGCTTTGGGCGTGGTGATGCAGGACAACTGGCTGATGGCCGGCACCTTGCGGCAAAACATCGCTTTCGGCAGCGAATTTGCCACCGACGCCGATGTGCTGGAGGCAGCCACCTTGGCCGGCGTGGAAGATTTTGTGCGCGAGAGCCCAGCCGGCTACGGCCTGCGCGTGGGCGAGCGCGGTGAAGGCCTGTCAGGCGGGCAGCGCCAAGCGCTGGCCATTGCCCGGGCGCTGGTGTCGCGGCCGCGCATGTTGGTGTTTGATGAGGCCACCAGCTCCATGGATGCGGCGGCCGAAGAGGCCTTCATCCGGCGGCTGCAGGGCTATTTGCAAGGCCAAACATTGGTGACCATCACCCACAAGTCCTCGATTTTGGCGCTGGCCAGCCATTTGATCGTGCTCGACAAGGGCAAGGTGGTGGCGCAGGGCCCGGCCGAGCAGATTTTGCGCAGCGGGGCGGCCGGCCGCGCCGCGCCCCAGTGAATGGGTCTGATATGAGCGAGCGCAAATCTTCTTCGTGGCTGGGGCGTTGGGCGGGTGATACCGGCAGCACGGTGGCCGCGTCTTCGCAGGGCGGCGTCGGCCGGGTGCGCAGCGCTTCCAAGGTCTTGCTGTGGGCGATCTTTGTGGTGTTTGCGGTGCTGTTTGCCTGGGCAGCGGTGGCCGACGTCGAGACGGTGACCCGGGCAGAAGGCCGGGTGGTGCCATCGGCGCGTCTGCAGACCATACAGAACCTGGAAGGCGGCATCGTCGAGGTGATCCATATCAAGCAGGGCGCGCAGGTCGATGCCGGGCAGATGCTGGTCACGCTCAGCGCGGTGCAGACCTCTTCGGACCTCAACTCGCGGCGCCAGCAGGTCTTGTCGCTGCGGGCCAAGGCAGCGCGCTTGCAGGCGCAGGTGCAGGGCACGGAGCCGGTGTTTCCGGCCAGCCTGGGCGCTGAGGGGCGCGCGTTTGTGGACATTGAGCGCATGGCCTGGCAGGCCCGGCGCAATGAGCAGCAGTCGCAAATGGCCACGCTCGACGCGCAACTGGCGCAGAAGGTCAAGGAGCGCGAGGAGGCCGAAGTGGCCCTGCGCACCCATCAGCAGGCCTTGCTGCTGGGCCAGGACGAGCAGCGCATCATCGAGCGCATGGTTGAGCGCGGTCTGGAGCCGCGGCTGGAGCTGGTGCGCATCAACCGGGTGGTGGCCGACGCGCGCGGGCGGGTCGACGGCGCGGCGCTGCAGATCGAGCGCAGCCGCGCCGCCATGAATGAGATTGAAGCACGCAAGCTCTCGCTCACCGGCCAGTTCCGCACCGAGGCCTTGGCCGAGCTCAACCGCAGCACGCTGGAGCTGCGCGCCGCCGAGGAAACCATGCCGGCGCTCAGCGACAGGCTGGCCCGCACCGAGATCAAGTCGCCGATGAAGGGTGTGGTCAACCGGGTGTTCGTCTCTACCGTGGGTGGGGTGGTCAAGCCTGGTGAGCACATTGTGGAGATCGTGCCGGCCGACGACGAGCTCATCATGGAGGCGCTGGTGCGGCCGCAAGACATCGGCTTTGTGCGGGTGGGCCAGAGCGCACGGGTGAAGGTCACCGCCTACGACTTTGCGCTCTTTGGCAGCATGGAGGGGACGGTGCGCAGCATCAGCCCCGATGTGGTGACCAACGACAAGGGCGAGACCTTCTACAACGTGCGGGTTGAAACCCGCACCCGCGCCATCGAGACCTTGGACAAGAAGCTGCCGGTCATCCCCGGCATGCAGGTGCAGGTGGACATCATCACCGGCAGCAAGACGGTGCTGCAGTTCTTGTCTAAGCCGCTGGTGGCGATGAAAGAAAATGCTTTCCGCGAGCGCTGAATCGGCGGCGACGGTCCTGGCGCAGGTCCGCGCCGATGTGCGGCCGGCGATCCGCAAGGCCCTGGCCTATGGCTTGTTGGCCAATCTGCTCATGTTCACGCCCACCGTCTACATGCTGGAGGTGTACGACCGGGTGATCAACAGCGCCAGCCTGAGCACCCTGGTGTCGCTGTCGGTACTGACCTTCGGTGCGTTTGCGCTGCTGGCGGTGGTCGATTGGGTGCGTGGCGAAATCCTCTACCAGGCCGGCCGCCATGCCGAGTCGCGCCTGTCGCAGGCCTTGTTTGACCGTATCTTCGCCGGTCACCTGCGGCGCAACCTGCCAGTGGGCAGCAGCTCGCTGCAGGACCTGGGGCAGCTGCGATCCTTCGCCGGTTCTGCCACTGCCTTGGCAGTGCTGGACGTTCCCTTTGCCTTGCTGATGCTGCTGGTGCTGCTGGCCGTGCACCCCTTGCTGGCCGTCTCCTCCTTGCTGGCCGCTGTGCTGATTGCGCTGACCGCCTGGCTGACCGACAGAGCCACCCGGGTACCGCTGGCGCTGGCGCAGCAGCAACTGGCCCGCTCGCAGCAAGCGGTGCAGAGCACCTTGCGCAGCGCCGCTTCGGTCCATGCCATGGGCATGGCCGCCGGCCTGGTGCAGCGCTGGCAGGAGCCGCATCAGGCGTATTTGCGCCATCAGGCCCAGGCCTCGCTGAGTGCCGGACGCGGCTTGGCGGTCTCTAAGATGATCCAGACCCTGCAGTCCTCGCTGCTGCTGGGGCTCGGTTGCTGGCTGACTTTGCAGGGCCAGCTGTCGGCCTCGGGCTCGATGATGATCGTTGCCTCCATCCTGGGTGGCCGGGCCCTGGCACCGCTGACTCAGGTGGTGACGCAGTGGCGCCAGATTGTGCAGGTCAGTTTGCAGTGGCGTCAGCTGCAGGCCGCGCTGGCCTTGCCGGTGGTCGAGCAGTCGCAGCTGCCGCTACCGGCGCCGACCGGGCGGCTGAGCGCCGAGCAGGCCAGCTACGCCCTGCCCACCGGACAAATCCTGATACGCCAGCTGCAGTTCCAACTGGCTCCGGGCACGGTGCTGATGGTGATGGGGCCTTCGGGCGCCGGCAAGACCACGCTGGCGCGCCTGCTGACCGGTTTGCTGCCCTGCACCCAGGGCAAGATAAGGCTCGACGGTGCCGACCTGTTTCGCTGGAACAAGGACGAGCTGGGCCCCTACCTGGGTTATCTGCCGCAGACCATTGAGCTGCTCGACGGCACGGTGGCTGAGAACATCAGCCGCTTTGGAGCGGCCGACGCACAGCGCCTGGCCGACGCGGTGGCGCTGGCTGGGCTGGAGTCGCTGCTGGCCGATCTGCCGCAGGGCCTGCAGTCTCCGGTGGGGGTGCAGGGCGCTTTTTTGTCGGCCGGCATGCGTCAGCGCGTGGCGCTGGCCCGCGCCGTCTATGGTCGGCCCCGGCTGCTGGTGCTCGATGAGCCCAATTCCAACCTGGATGTCGAAGGCGAGGCGGCTTTGGGCCGCTGCCTGCAAGAGCTGCAAGCCGGTGGCAGCACGGTGGTGGTCATCAGCCACAGGCAGTCGGTGCTGCAGGTGGCCACGCACCTGATGATCGTGCGCGACGGCATGATGCAGGCCTGCGGCCCCCGCGACGAGGTGATCGCTGCCTTGAAGAAGGCCTATGGGCAGCAGGGCAACGCTGCTGCGCGGGGGGCAGGCGCATGAGCGCGCTGCGCTACTGGGTCACGCAGCTCGCGGGCCTGCGCGGCTACTTCTGGCAGGCCCTGGGCGTGAGCATGGTCATCAACGCGCTGATGGTCGTGCCCAGCCTGTACATGCTGCAGATCTACGACCGTGTCATGGTCAGCCAAAGCGGTCTGACCTTGCTGACCTTGACCGGCTTGCTGACCCTGAGTCTGCTGGCCGCGGCCTGGCTGGAGCAGCGACGCACTGCGATTTTGGTGCGCATGGGGCAGGCGCTGGACGACAGGCTGGGCGTGGCGGCGCACGACGCGGCTTTGCTCAAGCAGTGGCAACGCCCTTCGAACAGCCCGCTGCAGCCGGTGCAAGACCTCAATGCCCTGCGCCAGTTTGTGACCGGGCAAGGCCTGTTTGTTTTGTTCGACCTGCCCTGGTTCCCGATTTACCTGGTGATCATGTTTTTGCTGCACCCCTGGCTGGGTGTGCTGGGTCTGGTTTTTTCCGGGGTGCTGCTGTGTATTGCAGTGCTCAGCCACCGGCGCAGTCGCGCCGCCATCGAGCTGGGCAGCGAGACGGCCCGGCAGGCCCAGCAGGACCAGATGGCCAAGCTGCGCAATGCCGAGCTGATTCACGCCATGGGCATGCTGCCGGCGGTGCGTCAGCGCTGGTCGGAGCGCCATGCGGTGTATTCCTCGGTGCAAGCGCGGGCCGAGGCCACCAGTGCCAGCTTTGCTTCGCTGAGCAAGATGGCCCGCTATGCACAGCAATCGCTGAGCCTGGGCGCTGGCGCCTGGCTGGTGATTGAAGGGCAGATCAGCCCTGGCGCCATGATCGCGGCAAATCTTTTGATGACCAAGGCCTTGCAGCCGCTGGACCTGCTGGTCAGCAGCTGGAGCGGCCTTTTGACCGCCCGGCTGGCCGCCGAGCGCTTGCGCGATGCGCTGCCCGGTCAGGGGCTGGAGCACCGGCAGGAGATCCGGGCGCTGCAGCAGCCGCAGGTGCGTTGGCACGATGTCTCGGTGCGGCTGGACGACGGCAGAACGCTTTTGCATGAGGTCTCGCTGCAACTGGAGCCTGGCTCGGTGGTGGCCCTGGTGGGGCCTTCGGGCTCGGGCAAGACCACCTTGGCACGCACCCTGATGGGCCTGTGGCCGGCCCACCTGTGCAGCGGGCGTGCCGAGCTCGACGGGCTGAGCGTTTTCGATTGGGACCGCCAAAGCCTGGGGCCTGCCTTAGGCTATCTGGCCCAGGAGCCGGCCCTGATGGAGGGCACGCTGGCGCAGAACATTGCGCGCTTTGGCAAGCCCGATGCGGCCCAGGTGGTCGATGCCGCCCGCAGGGCCGGCATCCATGAGCTGATTCTGGCCCTGCCGCAAGGCTATGACACCCAGGCCGGTGAGGCCGGGCAGACGCTCTCGGGCGGGCAGCGCCAACTCATCGCGCTGGCGCAGGCCTTGTATGGCTCGCCGCGCCTGGTGGTGCTCGACGAGCCCAACTCCAACCTCGATGAAGCCGGCGAGCGTTGCCTGCTGCAGGCGCTGCAGGTGCTGCGTCAGCAAGGCTGCGCGGTATTGATCATCACGCACCGGCCAGAGATCTTGCAAAGCGTCGATCACACCTGGCAGATGCGCCAGGGGCGTTTGATCGGACCTGAGCGTCAAAGCCCCAGCCCCGAAACCTCGACGAGACTTGCGCATGAATCCGCTTGAGCCCGCGCCGCAGCCCGGCCCCCCTCCGGTTTTTTCCAGTCAGGCCTTGCGCATCGGCCGCATCGCGCTTTGGGTCAGCCTGGCGGCGCTCATCGCCTGGGCAACACTGGCCCCGATGGACGAGGGCATTCCCGCCTCAGGTTTAGTGACGGTGGATACCAAGCGCCGGGCGGTGCAGCATCTGCAAGGCGGCATCGTGCGGGAAGTGCATGTGGGCGAGGGCCGCCTGGTGCGTGAGGGCGATGTGCTGATGGTGCTCGAGCAGGCCAGCGCCCGTGCCAGCTTCGAGACCATCCGGCAGCACTACCTGGCGCTGCGCAGCGCAGAGTCGCGCCTGCTGTCTGAGCAGGTGGGCGCGGCCAGCGTGGCCTTTCATGGGGACCTGCTGAGCCAGCGCGGCGACCCCATGGTGCGCCAGCACATGGAGACCCAGTCCCAGTTGCTGCGCTCGCGCCAGATGGCGCTGCAGGCCAATTTGAATGCCCTGAGCGAAAACCGCGCGGGTCTGCAGGAGCAGCGCAAAGGCGCGGTGCAGGTTCTCGCCGAGCGCCAGCGCCAGCTCAGCCTGATCGAAGAGGAACTCGAAGGTATGCGCGATCTGGTCCGCGACGGCTACGCGCCACGCAACCGCCAGCTGGAGATTGAACGCAACCGGGCCGATATTCGCAGTGCGCTGGCCGATGTCAGCGCGTCCTTGCAGCGCATTGACCGGCAAATGGAAGAAGTTGGCCAGCGCATGCAGGCGGTGCGGCAGGAATACCGCAAGGAGGTCGATGCCCAGTTGGCAGACATTCGGCGCGAGGTTCAGGCCGACGCGGAAAAACTCAAGGCCGTGACCCAGGACCTCGAGCGCACCGAACTGCGCTCACCGGCCTCGGGCAGGTGGTGGGTTTGGCGGTTCAGAGCGTGGGCGCGGTCATTGCCCCCGGGCAAAAGCTGATGGACATCGTGCCCGAGCAGGCGCCGCTGCTGATCGAGGCTCGGATTCCGCCGCATGTGATCGACCGGCTGCGCGAGGGCCTGAGCACGCAGATACGCTTCTCGGCCTTCGCCCATTCGCCTCAGCTCAATGTGGCGGGTCGGGTGATCTCGGTTTCGCGCGATCTGCTGACCGAGGCTGAAACCCGTCAGTCGTATTACCTGGCCCGGGTGGAGGTCACGCCCGAGGGCTTGAAGACCCTGGGCAGCCGCCGAATGCAGCCGGGCATGATGGCCGAGGTGCTGATCAACACCGGTGAGCGCTCCCTCCTGACCTACCTGACTTATCCGCTGGTGCGCCGCGTGGCCCAGTCGATGAAGGAGGAGTAAAGCGATGCTGCAACGCTGGCTCCTGGCTGCAATCGCGCTTTTGCCGCTGTGTGTGGGCGCGGTCGACCTCGAGCAGGCGCTGGAGCGGGCGCGCCTGGCTGACCCGGGGTTTCAGGCGGCCAAGCAAGAGTTGATTGGCCTGATGGAGGTGGTGCCGCAGGCGCAGGCGGCGCTGCTCCCCAATGCCTCCCTGAGCGCGGGGCGCAACCGGGTCTGGTTGGACCGGGAGGATGGCGGGGTGAGCTCTACGGCCGACTACTTCAGCCAGAACGGCACCTTGTCGGTGCGCCAGCCGATCTTGCGCCTGCCACAGTGGGTGCAGCTCAAGCAGGCCAAGACCCAGGAGGCCACGCGGGAGCCGGCGCGGCGCCGAGCCGAGGCGGATTTGTTGCTCAGGGTGGCTTCGGCCTACTTCGATCTGCTCTACGCGGGGCAGAGCCTGGACTACATTGAGGCTTTGGCCACCGCCAGCTTGGAGCAGCTCAGAGCGGCGCGGCGCGGCTTTGAGCTTGGGCAGGGCACCCGCACTGATATCGACGATGCCCAGGCCCGCTACGACCTGGCCATGGCCCAGGGCGTGCAAGCCCGCCAGAACCGGGTCCTGGCCGAGCGGCAGTTGGCCCTTCAGCTGGGTCTGGGGCAGGGCGAGCCGATCAAGCTGGCCATCCTGCCCTTGCAGGTCACCCAGGCGCCGGCTGCCGGCGGCAGCTTGGACCATTGGCTGAGCCTGGCGCAGCAACACAACCCGGACCTGCAACTGGCCCGCGCCAAACTGGCCCTGGCCCAGTTGGAGGTGGACAAGGCGCAGGCCGGCCACTACCCGACGGTCGATGCGATCGGCCAGCGTTCCTTGAGCAAGAGCGAGAACACCCAATTTCCGCGTTCGAGCTACTTCAGCACCCAGATCGGCGTTCAGATCAATATCCCGTTGTATGCCGGCGGTGCCACCGAGTCGGCGATCCGCCAGGCGCTGGCCAATCGGGAGCGTGAGCGCTTTGCGGTGGAGCAGGTCAGCAACGATTTGGCCATCAAGGTGCAGCGTGAGCACAACACGTTGATCGAGGGCGAAAAGCGCCTGCAGGCAGCCCGCCAGTCACTGCTGTCGGCCGAACAGTTGGTGATCTCCACCGGTCGAGGCATGATGGCCGGTACCCGCACCATCGTCGACAGACTCAACGCCATGCAAAGACGTGCCGAGGCCAGGCGCGAGTTGGCCTTGGTGCTTTATCAATTGCATTTGGCGCGACTGAAATTGGCCGTGCTGGCCGCGCCTGACGGGCAGGAGGCGGTCGACGAGGTCAATCGCCTGTTGGTGGCGTCGCCGTAGGCAGGGCGGAGCGTACCTGCCGCCGGTGGTCCTGAATCACCTGCATGGCGCAGGCCGATTTTTCGCGGGTCAGCGCTGTCGCATCGCGGGCCAATTCAGGCGAGGTCAGGCGCTCACAGCGGGCCAGCAGGTATTCGTCGAACCAGGCCGGGTAGGTGCCCAGTGAACGTGTTTCTGCCTCGCTGAGCCAGCGCACCTGGCTGGAGGAAGTTAGCAAGGCGTTTTGATAGATGGCCGGCGGAATGTCGAACTCCCTGAATGCGCGCTCGAGCGACTGGTACATCGCTCGGGTCAAGTCTTGGGCCTGCGACAGTGACAGCCGGGCCAGAAAATCGCGACTCAGAAAGGCCCGGTGTATGCCGATATTGGGCTTGAAGGGCGCGTTGGCGGCGGTCAGGCCCGGCACCCGTACCAGGCCGGCTGCATAGAGAAAAAGGCAGGCGCTGATGCAGCGCGACTCTGCGGGCACATGGGCGATGAAGCCGCGGCTGCGGATCTGCCGGGCCATATTCAGGGTCTCGCGCACCGAGCCGCCCTCCGAATTGAGGGCAATCCAAATCGTCGCCTGCTCAACGCTGGGGTTGAGGCCGGCGAGGAACTGCTGGAATTTCTGGCTGTCGCCCTCCTGCACAACCCCCTCCAGATGCAAAGCCTCCACCTGTGTTGAGGCCCCGAGGTTCAGGGGCTTGAGCGTGAACTCCATGGCACGGGTGGGCAGCACCACCAGCAGCAGGAGAAAAATCAAAAGTCGAGCTTGATGCATGCGGGAATTATTGCCTCCCCCGTGATGTGCCTTCAAGCCGACCAAGATCCATCCACATCACCCGTCAGCACGCCCACCAACTTGATACTGCTGGCTACTGAAGAAGCGTCAGCCACGGCTGCTGTCGTCGTCCAGACTTCGGGCTTGAGTGATTCTGCAGCCTGGTAGACCTGGGTCAGTTTGGCGTCGTCGTAATACGTCCAGGCAGGCGAGGGCGCATTCAAGCCCACCACCATCTTGAGCACGCCAATCGCATCGGTGAGTTCTACCTTACCGTTTTGATCAAAATCGGCGGCAATGGCTTGGTAGGGCGACAGCGACGTGCTGTTGCTGTTGACGTTCAGGCCCACGATCATCTTGAGGATGCCGATCGCATCGCTCAGGTTGACCGCCTCGGCTTTCCTGACCTCGCTGGGGGTCAGTGTGGCGTCTTTCCAGAATTGAGGCACCGCAGGCACTGGTGCTTGGGCAACAAAGCTCGCGATGTCGCCGGCCTGGTCAGCAAACTTCAGGTTCTCCACATTGAGCACGGTGTCCTGGCCTTCTGAGCCCGTCTTTGCCAGCACTTGGTATCCGCCTGTGGAGAGACTTGTCACGGTGTAGTTGCTGGCGGCCAAGGCGTACACCGCCGTGTCTTGGCCGTCGCCGCCGTCCAGCGTGTCCTTGCCCAGGCCGCCATCGAGGCTGTCGTTGTCGGCAGTTCCGTTGTAGATGGGCATGACTGAGCGTTCAACCTGGTCAGGCTCCCGGCTTTCTAAGGTTTTGGGTGCCGGTGCGCCTTAAGCACCGCAGTGTAATCTTCACCCCGCCCAAGAGCCGTCCACGTCTCCTGTTAGCACGCCTACGATCTTGACGGATGCGACGGTCGTCGAGGACACGTCTACCACTGCCCCCTCACTCCACGTCTTGTGATTGAGGGGTTGAGTGGCGTTGTAGGCGTCGGTCAGCTTGGCCTCATCAAAGTACACCCAGCTCGGTGTCGGTGCTGAAAGTCCCACCACCATCTTGAGCACGCCGATCGCGTCTCCTAGATCGACGGAGCCGTTTTGGTCAAAGTCGGCTGCTACAGCCTGATACGGCGACAGGGGGGTGTTGTTGCTGTTCACACTCAAGCCGACGATCATTTTCAAAATACCGATGGCATCGCTCAGGGTAACGGCGCTCGCCTTGTTGTTTTCACTGGGGGTCTTGCTGGCATCCTTCCAAAATTTGACGGGGGTATTGGTTTGTCCGCCACCACCTTGGGCGACTGCCGTTGTGAAGTTGTAGCTGGTGGTACCGACGTAGTTGTTGCCGGCAAGATCTTGAATTGCCCCAGGTGCAAATTCGACCCTGTAGCCTGTGGCGTAGGCCAAGTCGCTGGCTGGATTGATGGTCAAGGCGCTGCCTGAAACCGTGACTTCGGAGCTGGACTGGCCATAGGTCGCGACCGTGGTGCCATCGGACTTCTTCAGAACAATGCTTCCCGCGCCGCGCTGAATGTTCTCGCTGAAGGTCGCCACCACATTTGTACTGATGGCCACCGCCGTGGATTCATCGGCGGGGCTGAAGGTGGAGTCGAAGATCCGGACGGCCTTGTCATTGAATTGAAGCAACTCCACCCGGTTGAGGGTGTCGGTGTCTTCCTTGGGAACAGGGCGGAGGTCTTTGACGGTCCATGAGCCGTCGCTTTGGCGCGTCACTTCGAAGTCGGTGGACAGGCCGTCATAGACGGCTGTGTCGGTGCCGGCTGCGCCGTCTATCGCGTCATTGCCCAAGCCGCCTTGGAACTTGTTGTTGGCATCGGAGCCTTTGAAGCGGTCAGCAAATATGAATCCGACCACGTTCTCGATGCTGATCAGCGTGTCATAGCCGGCTTCGGTATTGATCAGTTGGACGGTGGTGATGGACAAGTCAACGGTCGTGCCTTGCGTCAACGACTCGAAAGCGTAGCTGACGGTATCGCTGCCAGCGCTGCCGTCGACTGAATCGTCGCCTGCTCCTGGTGCAAACTGTTCGTTGCCCGATCCGCCGATCAGGGTGTCGCTGTACTTGCCACTTTGCAGCGCATTGACCCCGGTGAAGCGGTCGGTGCCAATGCCGTCACCGTAGGCCATGCCCGCAGCAATACTGGCGTAAATACCCGAGCTAGCATCGGTGAGCGTCAGTTGGGTATACCCGACATGGCGTAAGGCACGACACTGCCTGGACTCAGGTATTGAGTGCTCACGTTGAAGACGATCGAGCTGCCTTCGTCAATCGATGTGCTCGAGCTGGTGACGGTGTAACTGGGAACCACGATCTTGAGCGCGTTGAGCGAGAAAGCAGTGCCCAGATTTCCGGCTGCATCCTGGTAGCTGCCTGCAGCGACCAAGACACTGGCAGTAGAGGCGTTGGCCGCGCTGCTCGATGGCGTGAAGCTGGCTGTGTAGAGCGCGGCGTCTGTGCTGGAGACCTTCAGGCCTGTCAGGGTGCCGTTGCTCACCGTGATATCACTGGCATCGAAGCCCACCGGTTTCTCGCTGAACACAAAGCTCAGCATGGCACTGTCGCCGGCGAGGATCGATGTCTTGTCGGTGGTGATGGTCAATGTCGGTGGGGTGGTGTCTACGCCTCCGCCACTGCCTGTGCTCAAGGTCAATTGATAGAGCGTGGGCAGGTTGCTGCTGGTGGCGGTGGCCGAGTCGTACTTGGAGCTACCCATGCCGTTGATCGAGATGCTGTAGGTGCCGGC
>Ga0222712_10000754_pt1 | contig 41231 bp, 38 predicted proteins | sample C33_657DmetaG_FD_165043 | JGI IMG/M metagenome (GOLD analysis project Ga0222712, IMG submission 165043) | Estuarine water microbial communities from San Francisco Bay, California, United States - C33_657D | ecosystem: Environmental > Aquatic > Marine > Unclassified | place: USA: California... | reverse complement strand
ACAGTATCAGTTAGTTTATTGACACAGGTTACAGACACACTACCACCTGGACGTGGCGGTACAGGTTTAGCTTCACCAGGAACTTCTGGTAATTTTTTAATTTCCAACGGTACATCATGGGATAGTTTACCAGCCGTGATTAGTGTTGAAGAATTAGAAGGAGATCCTACAGGAGCATTTCCTCAGGATGCACAAACAGGGGCAGCACCTATATTTGCCGCTCGAGCCTGGGCTCATTTTGACGGAACTAAAGATACTACAAATACTACATCAACATCAAATACAAATAGATTAATTAAAGCTAGTGGAAATGTTACATCTATATTAAGAAATTCTATTGGTAACTATACTATAACATTTAGAACTGCTCTACCTAATGCAAATTATGCAGCTATAGCAACTGGGTTCTTAAGCTCTGGTAATGCTGCTATAGTAACTACTGATAATTATACAACAACTACATTAACATTAAATTGTGTAGATTCTAGTAACGCTGAAGCAGACTTTTCGCGTGTAAATATTGTGATATTTGGATAAGGATATTAAATGGCAAGCATAACACTACGAAGCATTAAGGGATCTCCTCTAACACTAACCGAGGTAGATGCAAATTTTACTGCATTAAATACTGAACTTGGAGAAAAAGTACCTACTACATCATATACCGCAGCAGATGTACTTTCAAAACTATTAACTGTTGATGGTGCAAGCTCTGGTTTAGATGCTGACTTAGTTGACGGTTTAAGTCCAGCTACAACAAATGTTGGTAATAGTTTAGTATCTAGGAATTCTTCAGGTAACTTTGCTGCAGGTACTATTACTGCAACATTAATCGGCAATGTAACAGGTAACTTAACTGGCAACGTAACGGGAAACTTAACTGGAAATGTAACAGGTAATACTAGCGGTTCAGCTGGAACTCTTGCTAATATTAGAACGTTTACTATTACTGGTGATGGTTCATGGACTACGTCATTTAATGGATCAGCAAACGTGACTGGAGCTTTTACATTAGCTAACACTGGTGTAGCAGCTGGAACTTATACTAAGATTACTGTCGATGCTAAAGGTAGAGCTACTGTTGGTACATCATTAAGCGGCACAGATGTTACTAATGCTTTAGGTTATATTCCATGGCATTCCGGTAATGATGGATCCGGATCTGGATTAGATGCAGACTTATTAGACGGATACACATCATCAATGAGCGCTACAGAAAATACTGTAGCGGTTCGTGATGCTTTTGGAGACTTAACAACAAATGTATTTAAGGGCACAGCAACATCTGCAAGATATGCAGACTTAGCAGAAAAATATACTACTGATAAACTATATCCGGTAGGAACAATTATGGTAGTTTCACAGAGTGAAGATTCTGAATGCGCAGCATCAGATTATATAGGACAACATGCTATAGGAGTTATATCAGAGAATCCAGCATTCTTAATGAATTCAGAATCATCAGGTCAAGCAGTTGCTATCAAAGGAAGAGTGCCTGTTCGAGTAGTCGGTCCTATTAGAAAGGGAGAATCTGTTTGTGCAGCCACAAATGGTCAAGCTATATTAGGTCAAGTTAATGCGATTGCGATTGCATTAAAGACAGATTTAACACATGAAGAAAAATTAGTGGAGTGCTTTATATTATAACACTTAATGAAGTTGTTGAATTCATTCACAACCCTTTGTCATACAAGCAAAATTTAGTTTCAATAATAAATGACAGGGGGATGCAAATCCCCCTTAATCATTCTAGTGAACTATATGATGATGAGCCTAAGACTATTAAGGTCGAAGGGATGGAGCGATATTCTAAAGAAATTTGGGATAAGTGTAGTGAATTGGCTGATGAATATGATCATCATGGCCCTGTGACATGTCATGCATTCATTGCTCAAGAAAACTCCCCATCATTTGATACGCATACCGATCCAGATGACGTAATCATAGTTTGCTGTGAAGGCAAGAAAACCATGATGGTGGATGGCACATATATAGTATTAGAAGCTGGAGAACGTGTTCACATCCCAGCTAATACTCCACATCAAGCATTAAATGAATGCGCAGCATTAACGTTAAGCTTTGGTTTAGAAAACTATTTGAAGGATAAATCTTGTAATGAATTGGATGTTTTACCTAAAGACGACTGAGACATGTAACTTAAACTGTCGCCATTGTTTTACTAATGGTATAAATGGGGCAAAGGTATATTGGGATCATAATAAAGTCATAGATTGGTTGCATAGGTTCTCAGAACAAGCAACAAATACTGATACAGCTCATTGTGAGTTTCATGGTGGTGAACCATTCTTAGTGCCAGCATCCCAGATGTATGAGGTATGGGATAAGTGTAAGACTTCGTTTACTAACATGACATGGGGAGCAACCACTAATTTAGTATTTAAGTTATACCAAGAACATATAGATTTAATTAAAGGACCATTTGAAGGACGCATTGGGACTTCATGGGATCCAAAGATAAGATTTGATAATAAGAAACAAGTAAATCTTTGGCGCAATAATGTAAAGATACTATTAGATGAAGGCATAACAATTAGGTTGTTTATAAGTGTCACAAAAGATACTATAGCTATAGATCCAATAGTATTGCTGAGATGGATAAGAATGTTAGGAGTTCAAGAAGTATCATTTGAGAGACTGACTAATAATGGGAGCGCTAAGAAGTTTCCTGAGATATTTCCATCTAACATCGAACAAGATGCATGGTTCCTTAAGATGCACGAACAGTCGGTACAATATGGAACAAGAAATTGGTTTGATAATGACTTCTTAGAAGTAGTATATTCTAAATTTGAGACTGGATTCAATAAAGGCGGCACTTTCTGTAGAGACTGTGAAGAGAAGATATTCACACTAAATGCTGATGGAACCATATCTGGATGCCCAAATTCTGCTCCAGAGTTCCAGTTTGGACACATAGAAGACACCATAAAAGATCTTATAAATAGCCCAATAAGATTAGAAAACATGGCATGTGAAGCTTCACGAAATGATATATGTTATTCATGTGATGTATTTCAATATTGTGGTGGAGACTGCCATCAATTAGCCTGGGAAGGTGATATATGTGGCGCGCCAAAAAGTTTAATGAGAGAACTTGCAAAGACTCAGAGAAAAGTATTCTCTATTATGCAAGTATAAATAATATAAAGGAATAACAATGGCAACTTTAAATAATCCAATTAATCCGCAAAACATAGTCGATAGGTTTGCAGACTATGTGGTAGCTACAGCAAATGCTAGTATTGCATGGGGTACTGATGCATATCCATTTGCAGAATGGATATATGGTGCAGAGTTTGGTGATACTACTGCTGGGAAATCTATTGGAATATCTGGCGGCAATATAGACGCTATAGGTAACGTTATTAATGCAGCTAACATCTATAATACATTATTGACCGAGACAGCTACTTATACTAATATTAGAAATTTGAGAGCCATATTATTTGTAGATGGGGGCGGTGGTAATACTGGGACAAGACCCACTGCCGGCATAGTATTTGATACAACAGCAAAAGCACATTTTACGACAGCATATCGCCAATCTATAGGCGCTGGCGCGTCAGATGTCGTATCAGGAAGTGTTGCTACCGGTGCGGGATTAGAAACCTTTTTTAATAATTTAAGAACATCATATAATTCAGCTAGAGATAATACAGTAACTCTACAAGTGAATGTATGTCATGCTTCGTGCCATAGCAACTGTCATGGATCCAGAGGAAGAAGATAATTTATTATGAGTTTAGTGAGAACAACTGCACCTATATCAATTGACAATCTTAAGCAATATTTTACAGATAAATCAGTTACATATGAAATTGATTATGTAAACAGCACACTTACTGGTACAAAATTATTAACTTATCTAAGTAATTTAGATATTCCAGCAGATATAGATTTATCTAATGTTGATGAAAAATTAAAATTGGAACTATTAAGAGACTATTTAATTAGTCCTAGTTTAGTGAATATCAAATCTTTAGAATTTGAAACTATCAAATTGTTGCTTGAATATAAGCATATGACTGATGCTATCACATATCAGAAATTCATTATTGATAATAAAGAATTAATTGAAAGTTGGGTTTCAAAACTTGATAGTTTAACTTTATATAATATGTTTATTATTGATGTTCCTGAAATAAAAGATTTTGTTAAGCAATTTCCTGAAAATAGTACGGACAGCACCGAAGGAGTTAATTTTGTGAGCTTATTAAAACACGAGTTCTTTTACACATTATATGGGGCTATTGACCAAACGAATCTGAAATATTATTCTAAATATTTTAGTGAATATATGTTTAAAGGTAAAAATCTTTATTCTTATTGGGCTAATAATAATAATCCCATGTATCTATTGACTGTTGGCATAGCAGAGCAATTATTTAAAAACGAAGAATACACTCAAGCAAAACAAAATTCCATTAAAGAATTAAAGGAGTTAGCTAATGTTACACCTGTTTAAAAAAACATATATTCAAATAGACTCATTGATTGATGTCAAAAATGACAGATTAGTTATTTCAAAAGATGTTGGTATGCCAGATGGCAGTAAAGTATCTATTGGTGATGTTCTTCATCATGTAGATGATATTACTAAGATTGTTGGTAAAGGTAAAGAGTATGAAAATATCTTTTCTTTATTGAAAGTCATCTCACAAAAAAATACAACCAACGATAAACCTTTCGTAATATATGTTGATAAACAAGCATTTTTGACTATTGTATGTGCTTGGTTTAAAGCTATTTTTGCAAATATCAATACAGTATCATCTTATAAAATTATCAAAGCACATTTTGATAGAGAAAAACTTGTAGGTAGTTTGGAAACAAAAGACTTTGATGCTTTCGATACTTTTGAACCGTCATTACAAGAATGGGAATCTGTGTTTAGTAAAACTACAGTTGCCGAAAGTCAAGCAAAAAGCATTTTAACTGAAGTTGATTACAATCTAAGCATTGAGTTCTTATTATCATCATATGTAAATAATAAGACTCAAAAAGAAAAATTAAAAACTGCTATTCAAAAATTAGTTAAACGCCAAATCGAACAAACTATTATTGAAGCGAAATATACAACTTATAGAAAGCTTTTACGTAAAGGTTTTGCTACTAAACTTGGATTAAAATTAAATACTTTTGATAATATCGACGCATACAGTGTTGACCCAGCACTTAAGATTGTCAATGATTCTAGCTTCCTAAAACAAATTGGAACCCCTAGGTTTGGTAAATCATCTAATATTGATTTGAAATCTATCACAGATTCCGATTTGGATGAACTGGATTTATTTATCAACAAAGTCTATCCAGAATTGGAATATAAAAACTATTTCCAATCTTATGTTAAATATGTACGCAAAGACGAGATGTCCGATTCTGACTTAGATACGTTCATTCTAAACGAGAGTGATGCTGATGAACCTTTCTGCTCAACAATAGATTTGGAAAATATTAATATATACTTCATTGACTTTGTATTACAAAACTTAAAAACGCCAGACAACTTGAAAGCATATTTAATTAGATAAATGTATAGTCTGTTTAAAAATGGATACTGCAATTGGTTAGCAACAGATTTAGCAGACCAACTACAGACTGATGATTTAGAGTTTGACCCAAAAACATCACATATTAGTAGATTGCCTACTAATAATCAAGAGTATGTTAAGATATTATTAAATGCTATTCATAATCAAATAGCTTTAACTTATGTTGAGCCATACGCGCACTCATATAAATTATTAGAGTCTGACATAAAAGGAAACTTACCTAAAGATTCTAAGTTTTGCCAATTCCATTCAGATTCTGATGAACCATCAAATGTATTCTTTCTATTATATTTTAATGACATGAGTTTAATTAAAGAAGGTGGACTTCATATTCAAGATAATGTAATTTATCCTAGATATGGAGAATTGGTTGCACTATTGAATGATAATCCAAATATTTTACACAAAGTCGAACACACGGAACATCGACGAATTGTGGCATGTTTTGATTTTTTAGTTGATTGGAATCATGATGAAATCAGCAAATCTTGGATTTGATTATTATGAAAAAGGTTTTATAATTACAAAAATACCAGAAGATTTACTTCTTTTCTTTTGGGCTGAAATATATACTACAAATTGGATTAAGAGCAAATCTGTATTTCAAACTGTTCCTGATTGGTACATAGAGGGACAACCAGTGGATATTCAAGGTCATGATGCTCATCAAGAATACGAATATCAAGCCAATAAATTAAACTTACAAAATAGTCCATACTCATTAAGAGTCCTGGCAAATGATTTAATATGCTCATCTATTTTTGATTTTCTACGTATAAACAGGCCTATACATGAAATTTCAGCAATAAATTTATGGAATGGTGCTGAAGATGATGATTTTCATCAAGATGTCATAGATGGAACAAATACTCTTGTGTTATGCTATCTTGCAGACGAAGAATGGAAAGAAGAATGGGGAGGTAGTTTAACTGTAACAAAAAAACTATTTGACAAAGACGTATATACAACTAAAGTACTTCCGAATACAGCAACAATGATAATTATTAATAATGATAATCCTTTATTCATGCATAAAGTTGAAGGAATGAAGAAAGAGAAAAATAGATATACGTTTGCTTTCTCTTATAATTGGAAAATAAAATGATTGCTGAAAAAGTAATTAGTAATATAAAACGGACCGAAACTGGTGAAATCATTGTAACTTTATTTGAGTTTTGTGATATATCTTGTTTATTCTGTAATCAAGACCACACAAGTATGGTAGGTGTGGACACAATCAAAGAAAAACTTGAACCTATCAAACTAGCAATTGCTGAATTACAAACCAGAGGTAAAACTACATTCACTATCAATATAATGGGTGGGGAAGTATTTTCTGATAAATTGCCAGACTCAGTATATGATGACTATTTAATACTAGTAAATTCTATTAGAGAATATTGCTCAGATAATAATATTGAAGTGAGTGTTCAGTTCACAACAAATTTCATATTTACAAAAGTTGATAGAGTTAAGAAATTCTTAGCAAAATCAAAGACAAGTTTGTACACAAGTTATGACCCGTCTGGAAGATTTAACGTTGACACTTTTGAAGTGTTTAAAAGAAACGTGAAAACATTTAGGCGATATATCAAATCTGTAAATGTTATTATGACAAAGCAGAATATAACTAGATTTATTGATGATAACGTTCCATTCTTTGATTATCTATACGACAATTTCAGTATATATTTTGACTACTATACTCCAGAAAAACATATGGATATATTGATACCTAAAGACGTTGAGCTTAGAGACTTTATGATTCATATGTATAACAATAGGCCTAATTGTAATCCATTTAAAGATTTAGAATCGACCATCAAAAGAAGCATGTCATGCATGGATACATATACAATCATGCCTAATTCAGATTTTGGTAGATGCGATATACTACTAAAAGACGTTATACCAATTAAACTTATACCTTCTAAGAAAACTTTAGAACAACAATGGTTTGACGATTATAAATGTTTAGAGTGTGAACACTTTAATCGATGTTCATTAGGATGTTTTTTAAGCAATCACATTAAAGACGCTAGAACACAAGATGAGTGTTGGTTAAAACAGGTATATGATTATGTGGATAATAAATGGAATTAATAATTAAACCAACTGAAAAATGTAATTTCAAGTGTACGTTTTGTTCAAGTACACATATTACTGAAGACAAAACTGCTGAGCTTGATCATCAATACATCTTTGACTTTCTAAAAAGATTTCCAGAAACAAATACTATTATAGTTAATGGTGGAGATCCGCTAATGATGGATCCTGATTATTATTGGAAAATAATTAATCACCTTAACGAAATTCATTCTCAAGCAACTATATCATTGACAACAAATCTTTGGCCATTCTACAAAAATCCTGACAGATGGAAAAAACTATTCAATCATCCTAGAGTTGGAGTAACCACATCATTTCAATATGGTGGTGGAAGACTCAAAGGAGATTTATCTGAATTTAGTGAAGAAGACTTTTGGAACGTTTCAAACTCAATGCTTGAATATTGTGGATATCGACCAGATTTTATTTCAGTCATCACTGAAGAAAATGAACACGATGCTATAAAAAACGTCGAGTTAGCTAAGAAGATGGGTGTGGAGTGTAAACTTAACTATGCATTTTCATCAGGCCCGCCGGTCAAGTTCAAGAACATAATCATGGGTCAGGAAGGTAAGCCATACTTATTAGCAGATATGTATGAGATATATGTTGAGATATGGAAAAGAGGCTTAACAGAATGGGAATATAATACTAAACAGATGGTTAAACGCCTTCGTGGTGAAGGTACTACATGCCCTCAGAATAGAGACTGTGATAGTAATATTAGGACTTTGCAACCATCTGGAGACTACTACTCTTGTGGTGCATTTGGAGATGATAGACAATATCCAATAGACTTTAATAAAGAAATGACTGGTGAAAAGATACATCCTATTAAGTTTCAACATGAACTGCAAAGTTTAAAACAATCATGTTATATTTGTCCTATGTTTGATATATGTAATGGGTGTAAGAAGACTATCGCAGACCTTAAGAATCATAACTTAGTTGAAGAGCATTGCTATAAGATGAAGCAACTTGCTCCTGATATAATCAAAGCTAATGGATTAGAGTTAGAATCTACTCCATATCAGAGAGAATATGATTATATCAATTAATCCGTGGTATTATTGTAACTTTAGATGTGACTTCTGTTACTTAACAAAAGAACAACTAAATGATAAAACACTATTAGACTTAAATGTATTGGCTAATAGACTTGATGAAGTGTTATCTGTCGATGAGATCCATGGTATTGACTTATATGGTGGTGAGATAGGATTACTACCTGAAGATTATGTAGAAGAGTTATGCGACATAGTTAAGTCGCGAGGCATTGATGACATAAACATAATCACTAATCTAAGTATGGTCAATACAGTTATAACCAACCCAGATTTATACGTATCTGTTAGCTATGACTTTGATTGTAGAGAACAGCATGATCGTGTATGGGATAATATGTTTGCGCTCAATAAACCATTCTCTATATTAATATTAGCTAGTAAAAAGTTAATAAATAAAGATATAAGAGAGATGATATCTCAATTAAACTTATTAAGCAATTTAAGTTCTGTAGAGATAAAACCATACAGCATAAACCAAGCAAACTGTGACTCGGTCAGTCATAAAGACTTTGAATTGTTTGTGCAAAAATGGATTGATAGTGACATACAAATCAGGTTTGAGTTTGTCAATGAAAAGAACATCCAAGCTACTCTAGATGGGTCTCGTAATGCATTTAGTAATGATCATGTATATATTACTCCAACTGGACAATTTGCAGTCCTTGAGTTTGACCTAAATGATAAAGAATATTTTAAGTCTTTAGACTCAATACAAGAGTATAAAGAATGGGCATTAAATGAACCTAACAAGAACGTAAGTAATGTATGTAAGTCATGTGATTATTATGGCACGTGTTTAACAGAACATTATCGATATGTTAAAGATTTGGATAATGGATGTAATGGGTATAAAGGACTAATTGATTGGTACAAACATGGAAGATTGGAAGATAAGACAAGAGCTCTATCATAGACTAAACATTGTCCATGATGATGACTTAAATGATAAGAATATAGAGATCACTGATAATGTAGTGACAGATGCTGTTCGGTATTTTACCGAAAAAGACATTGGTTGGATCTATCCATCTAAAAGTTATATGGTTGCTATATGTTATGCTAGATGGCTTTCTGAAGAGTTTGGAGGAAATCCTGTAGACTACTTAAATGATATAGATTTACTATTTGGCAATGACCCATATTTCGTAACACATGATGAAGACATTATCACATATAATCAAATATTAAGTTATATAGGCGGATGGAAGTTTGATCAAACTAAAGGAATGGTTCCTGATGTCAAGAAGTATTTTATAAAGGAGTTTATGATAGATGTTTAAGACTTGTTGTCCCAGTAGACCTTTTTTATACACTGGTCTATAGAACCTAACTTAATCTTATTATAAATAATAGATATGGCAGCTATAACAAATTTCTATATCGACACTGGATCCACGTTTGGAGCAGTTATCACAGTCAAAGGATCTGATGGATTACCATTAAACCTGACTGGGTTCTCAGTCACTTCATACATTAGAAAATCATATGCATCAAGGACTCACATAGACTTTAATGCTACTATCTATTCAGTATCTGGTGGTCAAGTCCGCGTATCATTAACAGATGAACAAACAAATAGTATTAAACCTGGTCGATATATGTATGACATAGAGATAGAATCACCAACAGGTGAAAGATTAAGGGTATCAGAAGGCACCATCATCTTTACACCACAAATAACAAAGCCGGATCCGGCATAAGGAAAAGGAATAAGAAGTGGCAGATATTTACGCAGAAGTCACCGCGGTCGGGATACAAGGTTTATCAGGTACTGGTTCTGGTACAGGATATGATGGAGCTACTGGATCAACCGGTCCTGCTGGTGCATCAGGTGTAAGTGGAGCAACAGGTGCTCAAGGAGCCTCAGGTTCCGCAGGATTATCAGGAGCAACCGGAGCATCAGGTGCAAATGGATCTCAAGGTGCAAGCGGTGTACAAGGTGCATCAGGTTCAGCAGGATTAGATGGTGCAACTGGTACTAATGGAGCTGATGGAGCATCAGGCGTAACTGGTGCAAGTGGTGCTGCTGGTGATAAGTATCATACGACGTCAACATCCACATTCACAATTGGTGGGTCTGGAAATGTTACTGTAACCACTGTCGATTTAAACCTAGACTATTCAACAGCACAAACAATTATTTTAGCGTATGATGGTTCTAATCATCAACATGGTCGAGTAGTCTCATATAATCAAGCAACCGGAGAATTAGTCTTTACAAAGACTGATGCTTCAGGAGGCGGTACATATAGTTCATGGCAAATTAATCTAGACGGTGCAGTAGGTATAACTGGTGCTAGCGGTGTTGCTGGTGCTCAAGGTGCATCAGGTGTCACTGGTTCTCAAGGTATTCAAGGTGCATCAGGTGTCGATGGTGCTAGTGGTATAACTGGAGCGAGTGGTGTTGCTGGAGCTACAGGTTCTCAAGGTGAACAAGGAGCCTCAGGCATTGATGGAGCAACAGGTATTCAAGGTGCAAGTGGAGTTATTGGTGCATCAGGGGCTACAGGTTCTCAAGGAGTTCATGGTGCATCTGGTCACCAAGGAGCTTCTGGAATTCAAGGAGCATCAGGCGTAGATGGCGCATCAGGAGTTGCAGGATTAGATGGAGATAGATACCACACAACATCTACAACTACATTTACATTAGGAGATAGTGGTTCACAAACTATCACTTTAGTTGATTCAAACTTAGATTATTCTATTGGTCAAGACGTTGTAGTAGCTTATGATGGATCTCATAGACAATATGGTAATGTAACAGCGTTTGATTCAGGTACTAATGCTCTCACATTCGATAAAGTTAGAGCTGTTGGTACAGGCACATATTCATCATGGGAAGTCAACCTCGATGGAGCTGTAGGTATACAAGGTTCAACAGGTTTAACTGGTGCATCAGGTGTTGATGGTGCAACTGGTACAGATGGTGCAACAGGTCCAGCTGGCGTAGATGGTGCAACTGGCGTAGATGGTGCATCAGGTGTTGATGGTGCATCAGGTGTTGATGGTGCAACTGGTGTTGATGGTGCAACAGGTCCAGCTGGCGTAGATGGTGCAACTGGCGTAGATGGTGCATCAGGTTTACAAGGAGCATCAGGTGTTGCAGGATTAGATGGTGCTACTGGAGCAGAAGGTGCTACAGGTTTAACTGGTGCTACTGGTGCTGGTCCTGAAACAATAACATTTACTACATCATCAACTGCTGAAGTTGTTGTTGAAACTATAAATGCATCGATATACAGAAGTGTTAAATATGAGATGCAAGTAACTTCAGGATCAGATTACGCTGTAAGCGAATTAAGATTATTGATCGATACTCCAAATGTATTCTTAACAGAGTATGCTGGATTAGGTAGTCCTTTAGGAAGTTTTGCATCATTTTATTCACCTCTGTCTAATAACTATAGTTCACCAGATATTAATAATGGCGGACTATCATTTTGGAATAATACAGATTTAACGATCTACACATCTAATGCAAATGTAATAGAAGCATTACTTTCTGCTCCTGTATCTACAGTAATTAGTTTAAATTCTGGAGCATTAAGTGCTACACTTGCATCAGCGTTCACTGAAGTAAATGCTGGAGTGTATACAGCAACGACTACTACAAGTAATTCACCTAACACGTTAGTAACAAATATATCGTGGACAGGTTCTGGTAATATAGAATTAAGGTTTACACCTGTTAATTCTATAACCATATTAAAGTACAAAAAAGTCATGATTGAAGTATAATTATGAAGTATAACTATTATAAATAAGTATAAGCACCAGCACTAACACCAAATTTAAGGAGATTTCCCGTGGCAACAAATAATTCAAAATTCGTAGCAAAGAATGGTATAGCGGTAGGCAGTGGAGCCACCGGGCCAATAGATGTCATTTCGTCAACCGGCGTATGGTTAGGAACAGGAGCTTCAGGTGGAGCGACTGGTGCTAGCGGTGCCACAGGTGCAGCAGGCGTTAATGGTGCAACCGGTATTTCAGGAGCCACAGGTTCTCAAGGTGTTCAAGGTGCTTCAGGAGCAACGGGTGCTTCAGGTATAACAGGTGCTTCAGGTGCTACAGGTCCAGCGGGTACAAATGGTGCTACAGGTGTTCAAGGTGCAAGTGGTTCTACAGGTGCGCAAGGTGCATCAGGTGCCACAGGTATAGTAGGTGCTTCTGGTGTTACTGGTGCTTCTGGTGTAACAGGTGCTTCAGGTGTTCAAGGTGCAAGTGGTGCAACAGGTAATGTTGGTGCTACAGGTGTTGGAGGTTCTACAGGTGCTGCAGGTCTTGCAGGTGACCAATATAATACAACATCTACAACTACATTCCAGCTATCAGCTGATGGTGCTACAGGTGTAGTTTATACTGCAGACTCTGATCTTGACTATTCAATCGGTCAAACAATTATTTTAGCATTAGATGTTAATACACATCAACATGGTACAGTTATTAGTTACACTGGTACTGGCGGTGCTACAGGTGTTATCACATTTAGAAAAGATTCATTCCAAGGTGCAACGGGTGCCACTGGTTCTAATTGGTCTATTAACTTAGACGGTGCAGTTGGTGTACAAGGTGCTTCAGGTGCGAGAGGTGCTACAGGCTCACAAGGTACTGCAGGTGCAACTGGACCATTTGGTGCTACAGGTTCTCAAGGTGTAACTGGTGCCTCAGGTGCTTCTGGAGTTCAAGGTGCTAGCGGTGCAACTGGCGCTTCTGGTGTAACAGGTGCGACGGGTTTAGTTGGTGCAACAGGTGCATTCGGTGCTACAGGTAATGTTGGTGCAACAGGTTTACAAGGTGCTTCAGGTGCCACAGGTATAATTGGTGCTTCTGGTGTACAAGGAGCTTCAGGTGTTCAAGGTGCTAGTGGTGCAACTGGTGCAAGCGGTGCGACTGGTGTAACAGGTTCAACTGGTGCATTCGGTGCAACTGGTGCTTCAGGTATCCAAGGTGCTTCAGGTGTAACAGGTGCTCAAGGTACACAAGGTGCTTCTGGTACTGAGGGTGCTTCAGGTATTACTGGTGCTTCTGGTGTAACAGGTGCGTCAGGTATCACAGGTGCTTCTGGTATCCAAGGTGCTAGTGGCGCAACTGGTGCAAATGGAGTTGCTGGTGCAACTGGTGCATTTGGTGCAACTGGTTCTCAAGGTATTCAAGGTGCAAGCGGAGCATCAGGTGTAAATGGTGCTACAGGTATCCAAGGTGCTTCAGGTACTAACGGAGCTACAGGTACTGCAGGTGCAGCTGGTGATACATACAACACAACATACACTGGTGGATTAACATTAGAAAACAATGGTGCAACTGGTGTTATTACTCTATCTAATGATTACTTCGACTATTCTGTTGGTCAAAGTATTACTATTGCTTTATCACCTTCATTATTACAACGCGGTACTGTTATCAGCTTTAATGGTGCCACAGGTGCAATTGGTGCAACTGGTATTCTTACATTTAGAAAAGATTCATTCAATGGTGCTTCAGGTGCAACTGGTGGAACATGGGCAGTTAACTTAACTGGTTCTCAAGGTACACAAGGTGCTAGCGGTGCTAGTGGCCCACAAGGTGCTTCAGGTGTAACAGGTAACAATGGAGATCAAGGTTTTTCAGGTGCCTCAGGTACACAAGGTGCTTCAGGTGCAACGGGTGCTCAAGGTGCTTCAGGTGCAACGGGTGCTCAAGGTGCTTCAGGTGCAACGGGTGCTCAAGGTGCTTCAGGTGCTACAGGTATCACAGGTGCTTCAGGTGTACAAGGTGCCAGCGGCGTACAAGGTGCTTCAGGTTCAACCGGTGCAATTGGTGCCACAGGTGTTGGGTTAACAGAAGGTAGTGCATCATTAACGACAACTACACCAAACCAAACGATAGACACATTTGCTTTATCTACATACAGAACAGCTAAATATATCGTTCAAGCTAAGACCTCTACAGATGTCCATTCGACAGAAGTTATAGTCACTCATAATGGTACGGATGCTGTTGTTACAGAATATGCAACGATGTATTCTGGATCAAGTTTAATTACTGTAACTGCTGAAGTTAGTGGTAGTGATCTTGTGGTTAAAGTTACTCCAACCAACTCGAATACTACTATTAAATTCTTAAGAGAAAGCGTCATTGCTTAATAACACACACGATCTAGGAGATAAGCGTGGCAACAAATAACGTAAAGTTTAGAATAAAAAATGGCGTAGCCGTTGGCGGCGCTAGTGGTGCTTCAGGTTCTTATGGTGTTATTGATGCAAATGGTAATTGGATAGGAGCTTCAGGAGCTGGAGAGAGTCCATATGGTGCTACCGGTTCAGTAGGTTTTACTGGAGCAACAGGTGTTAGTGGAGCGACTGGTACAACCGGAAATGTTGGTTCTACAGGTGCTACTGGTAACATCGGTTCGGTTGGTACACAAGGCGGTCAAGGAGCTACAGGTGCACAAGGTTCTACTGGTGCATTAGGTGCTACAGGATCTCAAGGTGTTGTTGGTGCTCAAGGAACTCAAGGTGCTTCAGGTGCACAAGGTTCTCAAGGACCTCAAGGTAACCAAGGTGCTTCAGGAGTACAAGGAGCTTCAGGCTTTCAAGGTGCCGTAGGTAGTCAAGGTACACAAGGAAATCAAGGTGCAACTGGTATATTAGGTGCAACCGGTCTTCATGGTGATAACTATCATTCTTCTTCTACAACACCATTTACAATAAGTGCAGATGGAGCTACTGGTTCAGTGACATTGATAAACAAATCAATGGAATACTCAGTAGGCCAAACAATTATTTTAGCGTATGATATTGATAATCATCAACATGGTACTGTTATTAGTTATGATGATGGTACAGGTTTATTAGTATTTTCAAAAGATGAAGCTGCCGGTTCAGGCATGTATTCATCATGGGAAGTTAACTTAAGCGGATCGATTGGTCCAGCTGGTGCGACAGGTGCAACAGGTCTTGCAGGTTCTACTGGTGCAACAGGAGCAACAGGTAGTCAAGGACCAGCAGGTGCAACAGGTGCTACAGGAACATTAGGAACTCAAGGTGCACAAGGTGTATTAGGTACAGTAGGTTCTCAAGGTGCAACAGGTGCATCAGGTGTTCAAGGTGCTTCAGGTTCTCAAGGACCACAAGGTACTCAAGGTGCAAGTGGTTCTCAGGGTGCAACAGGTTCACAAGGTTCTCAAGGACCACAAGGTACTCAAGGAGCTAGTGGCCTTCAAGGTGCGGTTGGTAGTGTAGGCACTGTAGGTGTAGCTGGTGTGCAAGGTGCGACTGGCGCTAGTGGCCCACAAGGTGCTACAGGTAGTCAAGGTCCACAAGGTAACCAAGGTGCTTCAGGTGCTACAGGCGCTTTAGGTGCTACTGGTACTATTGGTTCTCAAGGTATCACAGGTACACAAGGCGCAAGCGGTGCGACTGGTACTATTGGTTCTCAAGGTTTAGTTGGTTCTGCTGGTGCGACTGGTGCTAGTGGTGTTGCAGGTACAACTGGTCCAACTGGTGCAACTGGTATCCAAGGTGCAAGCGGTTCACAAGGTACTAACGGAGCTACAGGTTCTCAAGGTATTACTGGTGCAACAGGAACTCATGGTGCTACTGGTAGTCATGGTGAAAGATATAATACCACTGCTAATGCTACTTCCATGCACACATTTGGTTCAACAGGTGCAACAGGCATTCAATTAAATGCAGATCCTGAGGCTGGAGATTATGGATTTAATTTCTCATCAGGTCAAGGTATCATCTTAGCTTACGATGAAAACAATTATCAAGAAGCTGAGGTTACATCATATAATAATTCAACTGGAGTATTAGCATATAATAGGACAGGATTCGTAGGTAGTCTACCATTTGTTAATCCAGTGAGCCCTTGGACATTCAAAGTTAACCTTGATGGCGCTGTAGGTGCTATGGGTGCAAGTGGTGTCTTAGGTGGCCAAGGTGCTACAGGTTCTACAGGAGCAAAAGGTTCAAGCGGAGATCAAGGTGCCTCAGGTGCTACAGGAGCATTTGGTACTACTGGAACTCAAGGTGTTGTTGGTGCTCAAGGAACTCAAGGTGCAGCAGGTACAGCAGGTACAGCAGGTACAGCTGGTGCTTCTGGTCCAACTGGTGCAAGTGGTGCTGCTGGTGCTAGCGGTGCTTCAGGTATATTAGGTGCTTCAGGTACTAATGGTGCGACAGGTTATAGTACTGTAACTGGAGCGACTTCAGCTGTTTCTGGTTCTACAGGCGTTATAGATTCATTTGCTGCTAACGTCGTTGGCACTACAAAATATCTATTACAAGGTAAGTTACCAGGTGCATCAGGTGTTCAAGCTACTCAAGTTATATTAACTCATACATCTTCTAATGTTTACATAACAGAATACGCTTCTGTTAATACAAATGGTAAACTATTTGATGTGTCAGCTTCTACAAATGGAAGTACTGTTCAATTAGAAGCATTAGCAACGTCAGGAATCCCAGCAATTAAATTCCTTAGATTAGATGTAGACGCATAAATAGATCATGAGCATTAGAGGTGGGATCGGTCAAATAGGTGGAATAACTGTAGATGATGATAATAGGTTAAATCCTATATCATCATTTACTCATTTGGATAATACCACCATACCTGCAGGTAAAGCATTCGTTTATCCAACTTCATGGTGGTATAATCAAATCCCATTTGAAGATTATATTGGTAGATCGATGATGTTTGACACCGCAGGCATAGATATACAAAAACCAGCTTATGGTGTAATAGAAAGCTGGGATGGAGCGACTTTAATAGTTGCTATATTAAACGGGGATTTTAAGTCACGAACAGACTTTGGTAAAATCACATACGCATATTAATTAATTGATCAAAATGATCTAAGGGGAAAATGAACCTTGGCTACAACAAATAGTAAGTTCTTAGTAAAGAACGGCTTAGCCGTTGCCGGATCTACCGGAGCAATCGATGTAATCAATACTTCAGGTGAATGGATAGGAGCCACAGGTACATTATCGGGTGCTACAGGTGTAGCTGGAACTAATGGTGCTACCGGCCCTGCAGGAGCAACAGGCACATCCGGTGATAGATATCTTACAACATCTACTACATCATTTACTATAGCTGATACTGGAAGTCAAACTGTTACTGTCGGTACAGGTCTAGCTTATTCAGCTAATCAAACTATCATACTCACATATGATGCTTCTAATCACCAACATGGACGTGTCACATCATATAACTCTGGTACAGGATCTTTAACATTTGATAAGTATGACTTTCAAGGTGGTGGTACTTATGCTAGCTGGACAGTCAACCTCGATGGAGCTGTAGGTGCACAAGGTGCTTCAGGTGTTCAAGGAGCATCAGGTGTTGCTGGTTCAAATGGTGCAACAGGTCCAGCTGGTAGTAATGGAGTTGATGGTGCAACAGGTCCAGCTGGTAGTAATGGAGTTAGTGGTGCAACAGGTCCTTCAGGTGGCGTATCAAATATGTCGGCATTCTTACTGGTTGGTGCTACAGGCGGACAAGGAGCAACTGGTCCAACTGGCGCCGGTTGGTTTGGTGGTGCATTATTTGTTGGTCCTCAAGGTGCGACTGGTGTAGCATGGGGTGCTACTGGAACTATTAATGCTAGTGTATATGTTTCAGCAGGAACTACTGGAGCTACAGGGTTTACTGGAGCTACTGGTACTATAACTGCGCCAACTGGGTACTTTAATAGTATCTATCTTGGTGGTGTTGCATTAAGTGCATCAGGCGGTGGAGCTACGGTTACTGATGATACAACAACTAATGCATCATATTACCCAACGTTGTCGACAACAACGACTGGAACATATACTGCAGCAAAGGTATCATCCACTAAGCTATACTTTAACCCATCAACTGGTACATTGAATGCAACTGTATTCAACTCTCTTTCTGATAAAAACTTTAAAGAGAATATAAATAAAATTGAAAATTCATTAGATATCGTGAATGGTCTCAATGGTGTACAGTTCACATGGAAAGATAATGGTAAAAAATCTGCTGGTTTGATAGCTCAAGAAGTAGAACAATTTTTACCAGAGTTGATTGAATATAACATTGGCGAAACCACGTCGATAAGTCTAAACTATAATGGTATCATTGGTGTATTAGTTGAAGCTATAAAAGAGCAACAAATCCAGATCAATGAATTAAATGCAAAACTTAAAATAGGAGAATCCGGTAATCATGCCATATAATTTAGCTGGTTCAGCATATATAAATGATGATAGAACAATTACCCGATATGCAACAACACATAATATATTGGGATCAGGTAGTGGTTCTAGAACAATTGATATTTCTTTAGGTAATTTTGTATCAGCCACTACAACTGGCACTACAACTTGGACTTTTTCAAATCCAATCTCAGCAAGTACGGCGGCTACGGGGTTTGTTTTGGAATTAACTAACGGTGGGTCAGCAACACAAAATTGGCCAAGCGTTAAGTGGCCAGGTGGAACAGCTCCAACCTTAACAACTTCTGGAGTTGATATTTTAACATTTGTTACAGATGATAGTGGAACAACATGGCGTGGTGTTGTTACTATGCTTGATAGTAAATAATAGGAGAAAAAAATGGCAAATTGGGCTACCGTGGAAAACAATGAGGTTACAGGTCGTTATGATGTGTTGCCTAGAAATTGGAGAAACATTAGCGGATTAGATTTATCTGCAAATGATCTACCATTTTTAAAGAGTTTAGGATGGTATCCTGTAACAAAACAAGAAATTTCATATGATGATGTAAACTATTTTATAAATGATAATGAATATAAATTTGAAAATGATCAAGTTTTAGAAATTCCTATTTTGACTGCAAAAGAAATAGTAGTTGTAGATGCTGTTTTACAAAAACAACAATTTATGGAAACGCTAAGGAATGAAAGAAATAAAAAATTAATTGATTCTGATTGGACACAACTGGATGATGTCCAAAACTCATTCGATGAAGAAACAAAAAACAAATGGATAGTTTATCGTCAAGCTCTTAGAGATATTACAGAAGTATATTTTAATAATGATATCACTGATATAAATCAAGTTAGATGGCCATTATTGGAACCAGTATAGTTTAAATTATGTTATTCATAGAACAATTTTTTTCAAAAGCTGCAGCTCCCACAAGTAAGAAATTTTTATATACATGGGGAGCTAATTCCTTTGGCCAACTAGGAACATCTCTTGGTAATACTGAAATAAAAAGTTGGACTGCAATACAAATTGGCTGGTCGAACGCTATGGCCATTCGATCAGATGGAGCCATGTTTGTATGGGGAAATACAGGTCTTACAGGCGCTGGACTTCCAGCTACTTCAGCCTCACCAGTACAAGTAGGAACCAGCTCATGGACTGCGATCAGTACGAAGCCACTTTATACTGGAACAGGAAACCACTGGATGGCCATTCGATCAGATGGAGCTCTATTTTCATGGGGTAATAGTAATACTCTTGGTCAACTAGGTGATGGTACTACCATTAGTAAATCTTCACCAGTACAAGTAGGAACCAGCTCATGGACTTCTGTGAGTACTAGTGGAGCGGGTCATACTCTTGCCATTCGATCCGGTGGAGCTCTATTTTCATGGGGTCGCAACAATAGTGGCCAACTAGGTGACGGTACTACCATTGATAAATCTTCACCAGTACAAGTAGGAACTAGTTCATGGACGTTAGCTCGAGTTTCTGGCTCCAGCACTGGTAATTGGAGTCACGCTATTCGATCTGGTGGTGCTCTATTTGCATGGGGTCAAAATATAACCTTCAATGGTGGCGGAAATCCTTTAGGTGATGGTACTAACGTTAGTAAATCTTCACCTGTGCAAGTAGGAACCAGCTCATGGACTTCTGTGAGTAGTGGGTTTAACCAAGTGTATGCTATTCGATCCGATGGTGCTTTATTTGCATGGGGGAATAATAATACAGGCCAACTAGGTGATGGTACTAACGTTAGTAAATCTTCACCAGTACAAATAGGAACTAGTTCATGGACTGCTGTAGCAGTTGGTGGTGTTCATGGTGTAGCTATTACGTTTTAATGTCAAAAATTTCAAATTATAGGCTTTAAATTTAACATATAAATAACTTTATTACTTTGATAAATATAAAATGCATTTAATTGATCAACAACTAAACTTAATGATTCGCGGTAGATTTGAAGAAGCTTGGAAAATAGCAGAACAATTAGAAGTTTTAGATCCTAAAGATCCACGAAGTAAATTTAATCGTGGATGGTTTCTCATCAATCAAAAAAAATTACAAGAAGGATTTCAATGCCTTGAATATGGTCGAGCACTTAATGTTTATGGATCTCCTAAAATCAATACAACAAAACCAATTTGGGACCAAAGCGATTTAAAAGGAAAAACTGTAATTATTAATCTTGAAGCTGGATATGGTGATAACATTATTTCTGTTAGATTTGCAACAGAAGTTTGGAAAAGAGGTGGCAAATGTATTTTATGTTGTGATCGTACATTACACTCATTATTTTCTAGAATTGTTGGCGTTGAAAGGTGTATTACTCTAAATGAAGTATCAAGTACATATCATGATTTTTGGATACCAGGATTTAGTTGTAGCTGGCTTTTTGGACATTCTTTTGACGACCTTCCAAATAAACCGTATATTTCAGCTTTAAATGAAAGTGTTGAAGTTTGGAAAAATATATTGCAAGATGCTGGAGATAAACCAAAAATTGGTATACGTTGGAGTGGAAATCCTAAGTTTGAGCACCAGCAGTTCCGTCTTTTTCCACCAGAAAATTTAATTGATTTACATAAAGATTTTGATCATATACAATTTTACAGTTTACAAAGAGATAATGATACTAGAGAATTATCGGAAGAAATTACAGATTTAAAAAATTTAATCATTTCTTGGGAAGATACAGTGGCTTGTATTGAAAACTTAGATTTGGTTATTACATCTTGTACCAGCATAGCACACATTGCTTCCGCTATGGGTAAACCAACATGGGTAGTTGTACCACTTTTACCTTATCATGTATGGGCATGTGGTGATAAACATAGTCCTTGGTACCAAGATACCACAACAATCTATCGTCAAAAAACATTTGGTCGGTGGAACGAACCATTTGATGCCATCAAAAAAGATTTAATGGCATTATTTCCAAAACAAGTTCTCAAACAGGCTTGATTTTTAATATTAATTTATAATATAAATAAAATTTTAAAAGGTGATTTGAATGAAACATGATAACATTTATTTTATTACTGGACTACCCCGTTCAGGCTCTTCAGTTATAACAAATATACTGAATCAAAATCCAAAAATACGTGGTGAGGTTAATGGATCATTAGAATCCGTATTTAATGCTGTGCATCTTGGATGGAAAAATTTAAGTAACGATTCAGATATTGAAATTAAGAAAAACGTTTTAAGCGGTATTGTTGATGGTTTCTATGCTAATAATGATCGCCCAATTATTTTTGATCGTAATATTAATTGGACTCCATCTTTTGGAGCTTTAGAATCTGTTCTACAAAAACAAATTAAAGTATTGGTTTGTGTTAGAAATCCAGCAGAAATTCTGACTTCGTTTGAAAAAAGTAGGAGAGAAAACCCTCTTAGTCTATCGAACGCTGATCAAAATCTAAGAGATACAAATTCAATTGCGGCTCGAGCTTATTATTATGCAGGGCCAGATGGCATTTTAGGAACTTCACATAGAAATCTTTTAGATAGTATTACAATGGGTTTTTTGGATAGATGTTTATTTGTTGATTATAGTAGATTTTGTGGTAATCCAAAAAGTCAAACAAAGCGTATCTATGACTTTTTTGAGTTGCCATCTTATGAACATGATTTTAAAAATATTACTGGACCTAATATGGGCACAAGAAATGAATTAAAAAAAGACACCGTTAATTGTGTCGAATATCTTGGTCTTGATTTGTATGATCAATATAATCGTGAAATATTTTGGGACGCTTGGATTTAATAAAAAGGGGATATATTATGATACCAGAAAATAAAAAATTAAACATGGGATGTGGATTTAATAAATTAAATGATCATTGGAATGTAGATGTAGAATCCAAATGTAATCCTGATCAAGTATTAGATTTTGAAAAAACTCCTTGGCCATACGAAGATAATTTCTTCGAAAAAATTACTGCCAACAATATCCTAGAACATTTAGGACAAGATCCAAAAGTATTTACTAATATTATTAAAGAGATGTATCGAGTAAGCTCTGATCAAGCTGAATGGTTTATAAATGTTCCGCATCATCGATGCGATTTGTTTTGGGACGATTACACTCATGTTAGAACGTTGACTGCCAAAACTTTTAAAATGTTTGATCAAAAAGTAAATTTTGAATCTATTGCAAAAAAAATAAGTGATAGTACTTTTGGTTTATATCATGATGTGGATTTGGAAATTTATGACACAACATATGATGTACTTGAATATTGGATAAACCAACAAAAAGAAGGATTATTAGGGCATCAACAACTTGATATTAATTTAAATACTATGTCGAATGTGTGTCGGAGTGTTAATATTTTCATTAGAGTGCATAAACCAGGAAGATTTTCAGATTGGTATAAAAAGAATAATTGATATGTATATTTCCACAGTTGATATGGGTGAAAAAAGAACAAGAACTAATATTGAATTTATATTCAAAAAATATGGTGTTCCAAATACGATGATAGAAATTGGTTGTTTTGAAGGAACAACCACATTTTGGGTTTCGGAGTTTGCAAGAATTCACAATGATAAATTTAAAATATATGCCATTGATCCACACACAACACTAAATGATAATCCAAATTTTGATTTTAAAACAATTAAAAGGACATTTGAATATAATTTGAGCAAGTGTGTTGGGAATGTATCTTACATCAACAAATATAGTTATGAAGGTTTAGTTGAGTTAATTCAACAAAAAGAAAAAGCTGAATTTATTTTTGTTGATGGTGACCACTCATCTGCTGCAGTGCTTGAAGATATGATATTATCTTGGAGATTATTACCAGTAGGTGGTGTAATGTTGTGTGATGATTCTATAGGATGGAAACTTATTGATGAACATGGAAGCGCTCCTGTACAACTTTCACCGAGAATGGGCATTGAAATGTTTATACAGTCGCATTGGCACAAAATAGAATTAGTACCTTTACCAGATTCTTTTCAGACCGCATTTGTTAAATTGAAAGACTAAAATGGTATTTAATGTAAATGACAAAGTTTATCAAAATGTATTAATAAGTTGTGACCACGGATTGATGATTATAAATCGTTTTGATTGTAATCATGAACAAGTGGGTCACGGACAATTTTTATTAGACCATGGTAATACAAGTACCATTGAAGCTTCAAAATGTTATGAAAAAATTTGTCATATTGAAAATCCTATAATTTTTGATATAGGATCTAATATAGGAACGTTTACAACGTGGTTATCAAAAGCTTTTCCTAATGGAAAAATTTATTGCTTTGAACCACAAAGATCAGTTTTTCAAATACTTTGTGGTAATATAGCAATTAATAATTTATATAATGTTTACACATATAATTTAGCAATAGGTAAAGACAACACCAAAATTAAATTTCATGAACCAAATTATTTCATAAAAAATGATTTTGGCACTTTTAGTTTAATCGATGATGCAATTAAAGAAAAAAATAAAAATGAAATTATTGTTCAAATAAATACTTTAGATTGGTTTATAGAATATTATGAAATAGAAAAAATAGATTTAATAAAAATCGATGTCGAAGGTATGGATATGGATGTTTTAATTGGAGCTAAGAATACAATTCAAAAATATAAACCAATAATTTTTATTGAGCACCATAATAGTAAAAAAACAATTATTGGCGAAATAAAATCTTATTTAAATAATTTTAATTATAAGTATGAAATAGTTGAAAATAATTTATTATGCACGGTTTAATTTTAAATAAAGGATAATTTAGCACTAACTAAATTTGAATAAAATATGGAATTTTTGATTGCTTTACAAACACATAATAAATCTAATTCACAAGATACTTATAAGCCTTATGACGGATTTAAATTCAAACGATATGGATGCGACGATAAAACAGAAGTATTAAAACGTTGTACTCGTTCTTTAATTAAATCTATCAATTATGCTCAAGAAAAGTTACCTGCTTGGAAGTTTAAATTAAACGTATTTGATGATCATTCGAGCGAAGAAGGTATACAAATATTAAAAGATAACCTTTCTTTAACTAATTTTTCAACAAGTCTTAAACATATTGAAGGTTGTGGCTTGATGGCTTCATTAAGAGAATGTTATGAAAACCTGCGAGATGAAGGCAAAGATTTAGTTTTTCAAGCGCAAGATGACTACCTTTTTAATGAAGAATGTTTTTATCAATTGATTCGGCAATGGGAAAAATTTCAGCCTAAATTTGAAAAACCCCTTTCTTTATTACCATATAATGATCCATATCGGTATTGGGATAAAAATATTATACCTGTTCGGATTGTTCAAGGGCCAGATCGCCACTGGAGACAAACATATCAAGTACCTTGTACCTTTATGACACACCATAGTATCTTGGTGAACGAATGGGACCTGTTTGACAAGATTTGTAGTGACCATGCACACAATCCAAAACTGGAAGATGAATCGATTAATAGATTATGGCAAGAAAGAGAGTATGTGGTAATGTCACCATTACCATCTCTAGCTATTCATTTTCAAACAGAGCATGAAAAAGATCCATATATTCAGTGGGAAGATTGGTGGGGAAAACACGGCGATGATGTTACCAGTTTTTCAAGAAAAGACAATCAAAACCTATTTGAAACAGATAAAAAGATTGTCTTGAATATCGGATGTGGTAAAACTAAACTTGAATCACAGTCTAAACATTTTGTTGGCTGGACAGAAATTCGGATTGATGCTCATGAAAATGATACAGCCGATTTAATTACATCTATAGTTGATTTAAATAAAGTACCTAACCAATCAGTTGATGCCGTTTGGGCCTCTCATGTAGTTGAACATAATTATTGGCATGATTTACCCAAGGTATTTAATAATATATTGCGAGTATTAAAACCTGATGGATACGGAATTATTCGGGTTCCAGATTTAGGTTCTATTGCGAATCTCATTGAAGATGGTTTATTAGATACAGTTTATGAATCTTCAGCTGGTCCTGTATCAGTAATTGATATGATTTATGGTCATAGAGGATTTGTGGAATCATGGGGTGAGGGTATGTGTCACAAAACTGGATTCACGCAAAAATCTATGATTCAATTACTTAACCATTTTAATATTAAATCATACGTTCGTTCAAATAATGGTGAAGTTGTTGCCATCATTTTTAAAGGTGAATCCCCATCAGATGTTCTTTCTGACCAAGAATTAATTATAGCATGAAGATAGAGATAATATTAAGGACTCATGACAAAACAAATATCCATAACACTAGTAGGACAGATATGGAAATTGAGCCTAGATATTGCCATAAAGATAAAAGAACTCTTGCTCTTGGATGTGTGACATCACTTATCAATTCAGCAAATGCTGTTATTAATCATGATATTAATTTTAAAATATTAGATGATCATTCTACTGATGAATTTATAGTTGAGCTAAAAAAAATATTTAATAAATCTAAATGGCCATATCAAATTGTTCATTTAGGAGATGATCATAATCTAAGATATAGTTTTAATTATTCGGCTCTTAAACAATTTGAAGCATGTAGAGACTCGAAAGCTGATTTAGTATATTCTGTCGAAGACGATTTTTTACATGATCAATCTTGTTTACAAGAGATGATTGATACATGGGATCTATTTACTAAATTATCTGGGCGGGATATTATATTATATCCTTATGATATTCCAGATGATTATAGACCTCCACGGACTAGCATAATAGCTCATGGATCTAATAGACATTGGAAAACTGGATTATTGACTACAAATACTTTATTTTTAAGTCCGCATATTGTCAAAAATAATTGGAATTTATTTGAAATCTTAGCTACTAAGTATAATCCTGATTATTCCGCTGGTCAAGAAAATGTTGATGAAGCATCTACAATAGCTAAAATATGGATAGAAAGAGGCGCGATGAGATTTAGTCCTATTCCAAGTCTCGCGTTACATATGCAATTTGAACCACAAAAAGACCCTTACATTGATTGGCAAAAATGGTGGGAAGATTATGCAATTATTGATTAATATAAATAATTAAACATTAATTATAAATTGTGTTATAATTATATAATAATTGAGGAATAACTATGTCACAAGTGAAGTTTCACACTGTTGATCAACCAGATTCAGATACAACCACGTTCGTCCTATCTTGCAATAGACTTGACGTCTTAGCCAAGACACTCCAATCATTCTTTGATACACAAGACTACGTTACCAAGATGGTGATCGTGGATGACTCTGCAGAACCTGGAGTTTTTGAAACTCTAGTCGAAGAATACGGTCATATCGCCGATGTCATCTGTTTCCCAAGAAATCGTTCACAATGGTGGGCCATGGACTTCATGGTATCCTACTGCGATACCGAATACATATTCTACCTAGAAGACGACTGGGAATTCACAAGACCTGGTTATCTCAACCAATCAAAAGCAATCCTACAAAAATACAGAGAAGTCGGCGTAGTCGATACATCATGGCGTACTTTCGAGTTCCAAGGAATTGACTCATATCATAAAGGTCTCGTTGATGATATGTTCTATTGGAAAAGACCATGGAAGATAACTGACGGCCATGTTGCTTGGCATTGCTGGGTAGGTTCTCCTAACTTACGACGCAGAGATGACTTAATTATGTTAGGTCGTGTAGAGAAGTGGCATAATGAATGGAACATCGATCGTAAGTTTACAGCACTAGGATTCAAAGGGGTATACCTAAACGGAGAATATTCAAGACACCTTGGAGATAAATGTTCTAAGATGGAAGGTAAACGTCCTGACGATTCTAAGATTCCATATGATTTCTATCCAAAAGAAATTTTAGCAAATCGCCGTGCACCTTACATCAACTACAGAGAGATGGATTGGATCTATGAATATCCAGCAGACGTAACACTCGTTACCATGGCTGTTGATATCAGTAGAGGAGATCGTTCTTTCGAAGAGCACTACATCAAAGGCTTAGATTACCTATTAGAAGTTCGCAACCCATTAGTTGTCTATGCTGATCCTAAGTATCACGACTATATCAGACAAAGACGTAAAGAACTAAGCGTCGCTACATCTAATAACAGGATTGAATTAAGAGGATTAACTCTTGAAGACTTACAAGCGAGGACCCCATTTGAGAAGATCCAAGAAGTTATATCAAGTGATAGATGGATCGATCAGTCTCGTTGGATCAGAGGATCTGCGTTAACTAACCCATACTATATACCTCTCACATTAATCAAGAACTCATTGCTTGCACAAGTTGCTAACTCAAATCCTATGGGATCTAAACGATTCTATTGGATAGATTCAGGCATGTCAAATAGTTTTGGCGTAACAGAACCTATCAAGACTTGGAACTTCTTATTCTTACCTAAAGATAAGTTCTTCTTATCTTCATACCCATATCAAACCAACTCAGAGATCCATGGATGTAACATCGATGTCATGACAGAAATAGTAGGAGCTAAACCAGAATACGTTTGTCGCGCGACGCTATTTGGCGGATCGCTGGACCAGATCTTTGAATTTAATGATAAATACTTTAATCTGATTAACCAATGTCTAGACAAAGGAACTATCGGTACAGAAGAAGCAATATTTACAATGGTAGAGATGATGAATCCAGATTTAGTAAATCGTTATGAGATGCCAAATGGTGATATCAAGAACTACCTTAATACTATAAGGAATAGATGATGAGAGACGTTGAGTATGATCAGCAAGCTCACCTAGATAAATTAAATAGTTCCGTCTTTGCAGTCGAGCTATTACAAAATGCCATCGGTATGCAAGACTTTTCAAGAGTAATCCATGTATGTCATTATGTGTTAGAGACCCAAGATTTACCTGGAGATATGGTAGAGTTTGGATGCTATAAAGGTGATACTGCTAAGTTGATGTCGTTCTTATCTCATAAGACTCTGTACGTCTTTGATAGCTTTGATGGCTTACCACAATCTGTAGAAAATGTACCCGGTGAAATGAAGATGCCTATCCACGAATTCTCAGAAAATTTTACTAAGTCTGGCATAAGGATGCCATACATTCGACAAGGGTGGTTCAGAGACTTAACTCCAGAACATCTTCCAGAAAAGATATCATTTGCACATTTAGACGGTGATCTTTACGATAGCACGCTAGATGCATTAAAATTAATATATGATAGATTAGTTCCAGGTGCCATTGTTTTGATTGACGATTATGGTCATGATAAATATTGGACGGGAGTAGAAAAGGCTGCAACAGAATTTTTTATGGACAAGCCTGAAAAAGTAGTCGCGTTAAAAGGTATGCATGGTACTTTAGCATATAAAGCATTAATTAAAAAATTATAAATTGAAAGGTGAATTAAATTGAGATTTCATATCCTAGGGTTACCACATACAGTATCAAGTAAAGAATATGTTGCTTGTGCTTACACTCAAAAAGTAGTTAAGTTTGCAAAGATGATGACTGATCGAGGTCATACAGTCATCCATTATGGTCATGAAGACTCTGACCTACAATGTACAGAACATGTATCAGTGACTACAAATAAAGACCTCGAGATAGCTTATGGTACATACGATTGGCGTAAGAACTTCTTTAAGTTTGATACAGGTGATCATGCATACCAAACATTCTATAAGAACGCTATCATAGAAGTAGGTAAACGTAAACAAAAGAATGACTTCATCCTTCCATTCTGGGGATCAGGTACTCGTCCAGTATGTGATGCACATCCAGACTTAATCGTAGTTGAACCAGGTATTGGTTATGCTGGTGGTCATTGGGCAAAATACAAGATCTTTGAATCATATGCTATCATGCATGCATACTATGGTCTTGAAGCTGTCGGTATGTGTAAGAATAACTTCTATGATGTAGTCATCCCTAATTACTTTGATCCAGATGATTTCACGTTTGCTCCTGAAACCAAAGAAGACTACTGCTTATTCTTAGGCCGTGTCTATGAAGGTAAAGGTATCCACGTTGCTATCCAAGCTACTGAACGTGCAGGCATGAAACTTAAAGTCGCTGGCCAAAACAGTCTTGAAGCATGCGGATATAAAGAGACTCCTAAACACGTTGAATTCATCGGCTATGCTGACGTAGAGAAACGTAGAGAATTGATGTCTAAAGCTAAAGTCTCTATGGTCGCTTCTATGTATGTTGAACCATTTGGCGGAGTGCAGATTGAGAACTTATTCTCTGGTACACCTACTATCACCACTGATTGGGGTTCATTCACAGAAAACAATATCCATGGTATTACAGGCTATCGTTGTCGTACTATGGAAGAGTTTGTATGGGCACTTAAGAACATCGATCGTATCAACCCACAAGACTGCCGTGATTGGGCATTAAGAAACTTTGCACTTGAAAAAGTAGCTGGTATGTATGAAGAATACTTCCAAGCTGTACTTAATATCCATACTGGTAACGGTTGGTATCAAGAGAATCCGGGTCGTTCTAATATGGATTATGCGGTCAAACATTATCCTGGTCGTGCAGACCCAATCGATTATAACTATATCGAAGACGAAGAGAGACCTGCTGCAGCACGTATTGCAGAATGGATCAAGAAAAATATAGACCCTAAATCATTGCTTGACGTTGGTTGTGGTCCAGGTATGTATGTAGATGAACTAATCAAAGCTGGAGTACCAGCATTTGGTATCGACATCGATGACCGAGTAGAAGGTAAAGACTACCTTGCAAAGGAAAGTATCTTTGATAATAAGAGGACTGCAGAAGTAGTAACATGCTATGAAGTATTAGAACACATCGACCCTGCATATGCAGACCAAGAAGTAGATGCTTTATATGACGCGATCGAACCTGGTGGTACAATGATATTTACAGCTGCTCAACCTGGTCAAGGTGGAGTAGGTCATATCAACTGCCGTAAGAGAGATTATTGGCTCAAGAAGTTTGTAGCAAAAGGTCTAATCTATCACCCTGGATTGACAGAAGACTTGATTAACTTTGAGAGAAAAGGTATCCATATGGGTTGGTTCGTTAATAACGTGATGGTGTTTAAGAAGACATAGTCATAGACGTTTATTTTATATAAATAATAGAATAAACACTAGGAAATCGTCATGGCCGTTACAAGCAGAGCAACCCTAACAGAATACGCTTTAAGAGCCCTTGGTGAACCAGTAGTAGAGATCAACGTTGATGACTCTCAATTAGAGGAACGTATCGACGAGGCTCTTGATTACTGGAACCAATACCACTTTGATGGTGCAGAACGTATGTACCTCAAACAAAAGATCACAGCTTCAACCATCAGGATCGTTGGAACAAACTCAGATGCATTCCCAGTAGGGACTACTATAACTGGTGCAACCTCAGGCGCTACGGCTTCAGTATGTACAGAGTACGGTAGGACTGCTGCAAATAATATCATCATATGCAAGAACGTTACTATAGCAGCAGAAGAGACAAAGCAGCATCATGTCTTTAATGCTACTACGACGGGTGCATTTATTGCTGGCGAGACTATTACTGGTAGCAATGGAGCTACTGCAGTAGTGCATGCAGACAGAGCTACTTTAGGTACATATGATCTTAAGTACTTCCCTATTCCTGACTACATCTATGGTATCACTCGAGTCATGCCGTTTAGTGCAGCATCAAGCTCAAAGAACTTATTCGACTTACAATATCAATTAAGACTTAACGACTTATACGACTTGACTTCAACGTCATTGATCTACTATAAGACAGTTATGTCACACATCTCATTACTTAACCTAGAGTTAAATGGTTATCCGTTATATAGATTTAACCGTATGATGGGTAGACTATCATTAGATGTTAATTTGGATGCAGCGTTAGCTATGGGCGATTTCATCCTTGTAGAATGTTATAGAGCACTGGATCCAACAGTATTTAGTAAAGTATGGAACGAGCCATGGTTTAGACGCTATGTAACAGCACTGTTTAAACGTCAATGGGCAACTAACATTAAGAAATTCCAAGGCATCCAACTACCAGGTGGTGTAACAATCGATGGTGATAAGTTATATGCTGAAGCTATAACAGAGATCAAAGAGTTAGAAGACGAGATGCTTAATAAGTCTGCACCATTGGAGTTCTTCCTTGGCTAGATCAGTATACTTCTCTAACGGAGTTCGTTCAGAACAGTTATTATATGAAGACATCATAGTAGAATCTATCTCGATCTATGGTCAAGACTTCTATTATATACCACGCACTTTAGTTGGTAAAGACGAGATCCTTGGTGAAGATCGTCTATCACAATTTAAACATGCTTATGGCATCGAGATGTATCTTGAGACGGTGAACGGCTTTGAAGGCCAAGGCGCATTCATTCAGAAGTTTGGTTTGATGATGGAACAAAGCGCTACGCTAACAGTAGCACGAAGAAAATGGGAACAACTTGTAGGACAACATGGTAGATCTATCTTACCTAATCGTCCAGCTGAGGGCGACTTATTATTCTTCCCTCTAACTGGTGGTTTGTTTGAGATAAAGTTTGTTACTCATCAAGATCCGTTCTATCAAGCTGGTAAACTATACGTTTATAAATTACAAGTTGAGTTATTCCAATACTCATCAGAACATATCACTACTGGCACTTCTTCTATAGATGTATTTGAGACACTTAAATCTTTTGATGATACTAAAGTTCCAAACGGTACTTTAACAGAGATCAAGATCACTAATAAAGGTGTTGGTTATACTACAGCTCCTACAGTTAAGTTAGGTGAAGATTGGGTAGCGACAACAGCTATAGCAGTTGGAGATCAAGTATGCTTTGCTGGTAGAAGATATATTTGCACTATTGCTGGCACAACAGATGCTAATGGTCCTACACATATATCAGGTGAGATAGATAACGGTACTGCACGGTTAGCATTCTTCGGTTACAGAGCTACAGCTACTGCATATCTTGGAAATGGATTGACCGCAAGTGAAGTAGTGAAGATATTAGTAACTGATGCAGGTTCAGGATATACTTCAGCACCTGTAGTATACTTAAGTGGTGGAGGTGGAGCTTTAGCCGCAGCTACAGCTATTATCGGCAACCTTGATAAACAAGATTCATATGGTGATAATAATAAATTTAAAGAAGAAGCACAAGGTATTGTCTTTAATGAGAATAACCCATTCGGAGAACTATCAACATATTATGTAGCGCCAACACTAGGCGTATATGCAGATTCAACTACAGCGACAGCAGACTCAACAATAATAACATCGGACGAAATTTAAAATGGCAAAACAAACAATTAATGTAGGGGCAACAGGCAACGACCGTACAGGTGACGCTATAAGAGTTGCTTTTACTAAAGTAAACGAAAACTTTACAGAACTCTATACATCCTCTGCAAGTGGAGCGACTGGTCCTGTTGGAGCATCTGGACCAGGAAGTGGATCAACTGGTGCACAAGGTGCAAGTGGTTCTACTGGATTAACTGGAGCTAGCGGAGCACAAGGTGTTCGCGGAGCGTCAGGTTCTACTGGATTACCGGGAGCTACCGGTACTAGTACTCGTGGTGCTACAGGTATTCAAGGAGAAGTCGGTGCAACCGGAGCAGCAGGAACTAACGGATATGCTGGAGCCACAGGTGCTACAGGTACGGCGGGTGCTTCAGGCATACGCGGAGCTTCCGGAGTTCAAGGTGCTTCAGGTTCCACAGGATTAACTGGTGCTACCGGTGTTGGTGCAACAGGAATAACTGGTGCTTCAGGTTCAACAGGATTAAGTGGTGCTACTGGAGTTAATGGTGCTTCTGGTGTTGGTGCAACTGGTATCGCTGGTGCCACAGGAATTCAAGGTGCATCAGGTGCAATAGGATTAACGGGTGCTACTGGAATTAATGGTGCAACTGGTGTTGGTGCTACGGGTGCAACTGGTATACGCGGGGCTTCTGGTATACAAGGTGAAACAGGAAATAGTGGAATCGCCGGTGCTACAGGTATAGCTGGTGCAAGTGGTGCCACTGGTATTCGCGGTGCTAGCGGAATACCAGGTAATGATGGTGCATTCGGTGCAACAGGAGCTACTGGTATTCGAGGAGCTTCTGGTATTGGTGCTACCGGTATTGGTGCTACAGGTTCTCAAGGTATTCAAGGTGCTTCAGGTTCCACAGGATTAACTGGTGCTACGGGTGTTGGTGCAACTGGTATCGCTGGTGCAAGTGGTGCAAGTGGTGCAAGTGGTGCAAGTGGTGCAACTGGTGTACAAGGTGCAACTGGTGCCACTGGTATTGATGGTGCAAGTGGTGCAACAGGATTAACTGGTGCAACTGGAGTTGCTGGTGCATCTGGTGCAGACTCAACGGTTGCAGGTGCAACTGGTATTCAAGGTGAACAAGGTAACTTTGGTGTTGCAGCGTTAGAATATGAATATATAATTTCTACTGCTGACTCAGATCCGGGCGCAGGTAATGTTAAATTCAATGTGCTTTCGTTTTATACCGCGACATTTATGTATATCAATGAGACAGATTTTAATGGTTTAATTGCAACAAATTTTTTAGAAACAATCGATGATTCAACATCTAGTGTTAAAGGCCATTTTTCAATAGCTGAAAAGACCTCCCCACTAGTTTATTCAATATTTGCAATCACTGGGACTCATACTAAATCAGGAAGTTATTATAAAATTCCAGTAAGTTATCTATCAGGTAATGTCACTACTACTGGTGATAACGTTATCCTTACATTCCAACGTACTGGTGACAAAGGTGATATTGGTTTAATTGGAGCTACTGGTGTACAAGGTGCAAGTGGTGTTGGTGGTGCTACTGGTGCAGGTTTAACTGGTGCTACTGGTATTGATGGAGCCACAGGTTCCACTGGTTTAACTGGAGCTACTGGTGTACAAGGTGCTACTGGTATTGATGGAGCCACAGGTTCCACCGGTTTAACTGGTGCTACAGGTATAGATGGTGCTTCTGGTTTCCAAGGTGCTAGTGGTGCTACAGGTGTTGCCGGTATTGATGGTGCAACAGGATTAACAGGTGCTTCCGGAATTGGTGCAACTGGACCTGCGGCTGAACTAAGTCTTGCAACATTTAAATCAACCGTTGCAGATTCAACTAGCTTTGCAGACTTCCAAACTAGAGTAGCTCTTCTATAATGTTAAACGGGCAAACCTATTATCATGGCGCAATTAGAAAGACGATCGTAGCATTTGGTCGTCTATTCTCTGACATCAAGATCGCAAGACAAGGAAATGATGGAGCAGTAGCTCAAACAATTCAAGTCCCTCTTGCTTATGCACCTAAAGAGAAATGGTTAGTTCGTATTGATTCAGATCCAAACCTTACGAATCATGCATATGCTTCATTGCCAAGGTTATCTTTCGAGATTACTGGGTATCACTATGATGCATCGCGTAAAACTAATAAGATGAATAAGATCGTATGTAGAGATAATACAACTAGTGCAAATCCAACAGCTAAGACAGTATTCTCTCCAGCGCCATATAATATTGATATCAACTTATATGTCTTAACTAAGACTCAAGAAGATTCTATGCAGATCCTTGAACAGATCTTACCTATATTCAATCCAGAATATACATTATCAATCAATGCATTACCTGCTTTGGAAATAGTTCAAGACGTACCTGTAATATTAAATAGTATCGCAGCAGAAGATAATTATGATGGCTCTTTCCAAGAAAGGCGATTCGTTACACATACATTGTCATTTACTATTAAAACAAACATCTACGGTCCAGTCACTGATAATGGTGTGATACTTACTACTACAGCAAACCTATCACAGCCAGGTAGAAAATATACCGCTGTTGCTCCTTCAGTGGATGGTACTGTTACGGAAAACTGGGAAGCACAGTTTTAATGTCAAAGAATTATAATGCCAATAGTCAGTTAAAAGCGGCTGGTGTAGTTGTACCGTTTACTGAAGATCAAGTCAGAGAGTACATGAAGTGTGCTGCTGACCCTATCTACTTTATTGAAACATACTGCAAGATCATATCGCTTGATCATGGTCTTATTGATTTTAAACTATATGATTGCCAAAAGGAAAAGGTGAAGGTTATACATGAGAATAGAAAAGTTATCCTTATGGAAGGTCGTCAACAAGGTAAGACGACTACTAGTGCAGCATATATTTTATGGTATACCCTATTTCAAGAATCGAAACAAGTCGCGATCATGGCAAACAAAGCCACCGCCGCCCGTGAGGTCTTATACAGGTATCAGTTGATGTATGAGAACCTTCCTATGTGGTTACAACAGGGTGTTACTACATGGAATAAGGGAGATATAGAACTTGAGAACAATTCAAAGGTGTTCACTGCAGCAACGACATCTTCTGGTATCCGCGGTAAGTCTGTCAACATGCTATACGTCGACGAAGCTGCGATCATCCCTAATAACGTAGCTGACGACTTCTTCACTTCTGTATATCCTACGATATCTGCAGGTGAAACGACAAAGATCTTATTAAGTTCAACTCCACTAGGTTATAATCACTTCTGGAAATTTTGGAATGATGCTGAGAACGGAAGAAACGACTTCGTACCTTTATTCATACCGTATACAAAGATCCCAGGTAGAGATGAAAAATGGGCAGAAGCACAAAGGAGACAGCTCGGTGAACTGAAATATAACCAAGAAGTATTATGTACCTTCTTAGGTTCTGCGCTCACTCTGGTGCGCTCAGATGTGATCGGGAGACTATCTCCAGGCAGGATCATATATAGTAAGGATGGATTAGATGTATACGATAAACCTGTCAAGGATCATAGCTATTGTTTAGTAGCTGATACCGCTAAGGGAGTTGGTGGAGATTACTCAACGTTCTCTATCATAGATATCACAGAGTCACCATATAAACAAGTGGCAAAGTATAGAGACAACAATATTAGTCCTATGCTATTCCCATCAGTGATATATAAAGTAGCGACAGAATACAATCAGGCATACGTACTATTAGAAGTTAACTCTTCTGAACAAGTAGGATCTATCCTATACTCTGAGATGGAATATGAAAATATCCTATTTGTGAATAGAAATACAGACGGACAAGTAGTATCAGGAGGCTTTGGTGGTGGTAAAGCGCAGCTAGGAGTCAATACTGATAAGAAAGTAAAACGAATCGGTTGTATGAACTTCAAGGCCTTGGTCGAAGAGAATAGACTCTTAGTTCAAGACATTGATACTATACAAGAGATATCAACCTTCATCGAGAACAATAAAGGCTCTTACGAGGCAGATGAAGGATATCATGATGACTTAGTTATGACATTAGTATTATTTGGGTGGTTGACCACAAATCCATACTTTAAAGACCTAAACAACGTAAACATTAGGCAGATAATGTATGAAAACCGTATCAAGCAAATAGAGGATGAGCTAACTCCATTCGGATTCATGGATGATGGCAGGGGCAGCCAGGACGAACAGGTCCTATTGAATTTTTAATAGTTATAAATATATGTATAGAGGTGACTCTAGCTTATATCATAAAAAACCTAATTTAAGGAGAAACAAAAAATGCCGTTTCAATTATCTCCAGGAGTTGCGGTAGTCGAGAAAGACTTTTCTGCAATCGTTCCCGCAGTATCTACTTCTGCTGGCGCTTTTGCTGGTGTATTTGCATGGGGTCCAGTTCTTGATCCTGTAACAATTACATCTGAAAACGTTTTAGTTCAAAGATTTGGTAAACCAACAGATTCTAACTTTGACTCTTTCTTTACAGCAGCAAATTTCCTAGCATATACAAACAATTTATTAGTAGTTCGCGTTGATACATCTAATCAAAGAAACGCAGTGTCAACAGGTACTGCTGTTAAGATCAAAAACTTTGACGATTATTCAATTAATTATTCCGGTGGACAAGGCACTGTAGGTGAATGGGCTGCTAAATACCCAGGCGCTTTAGGTAACTCACTTAAAGTTTCTATGGCTGACTCACAAACATTTACTGGTTGGACATATGAAGCAGAGTTTGATTCTGCTCCTAGTACTTCAACATTTGCCGCATCAGTAGGCAGCACAAACGATGAGATACATGTTATCGTTATCGACGAAGATGGTCTATGGACAGGCACACAAGGTGCTATTTTAGAAAAATTCTCTTATGTTTCTAAAGCTTCTAATGCTGTAAAATCAGATGGCACAAATAACTACTATAAAAACGTAATTAATAGTCAATCTAAATACATTTGGTGGATGGATCATACATCAGCTGTTACAACAACAGTTGCTGGTGCAGGAACTTCAGGTGTTGCATGGGGATTAGACGCATTAAATAACGGATTTAAAGATCTTACTGGTGCTGTAACTAAATCATTAGCTGGCGGAGTAGATGATCTATCAGCTACAGATGGTGAATTACAAGCTGGATTTGCCATATTTGCTAACGCAGAACAATATGACATCTCATTAATCCCAGTTGGTAAGGTTTCAGAAACTGTTGCAGAATATGTAATTAATAATGTCGCAGAAGTACGTTTAGATTGTGTAGCATTTATTTCTCCACAATACATCGTTGGTAATGCATCAGGCGGTACTGATGGTGATGTTATTCAAGGTGGTACAATCAGTGATATGGTTGATGCATTGAATGAATATAGAAATGAATTACCAAGCTCATCATACGCTGTATTAGATTCTGGTTCTAAATATCAATATGACCGTTATAATGACAAATATAGATTCGTTCCATTAAATGGTGACGTTGCTGGTCTATGTGCACGCACAGACTACACAAATGATCCATGGTGGTCACCAGGCGGTTTAAATCGTGGTCAAGTTAAGAACGTTGTTAGACTTGCAGTTAATCCAGGTAAAACAGAACGTGACAACCTTTATTCAAATGGTGTTAATCCAGTTGTTAATTTCCCTGGTCAAGGTACAGTACTATTTGGTGACAAGACTCTTCAGTCTAGACCAAGTGCATTTGATCGTATCAACGTACGTCGTTTATTCATCGTACTTGAAAAAGCAATTGCAACAGCTGCTAAGTATCAATTATTTGAATTCAATGACAGCTTCACAAGAGCACAATTTAAGAACCTCGTTGAGCCATTCTTAAGAGATGTTCAAGGTCGTAGAGGTGTTACTGACTTCCGCGTTAAATGTGATGATACAAATAATACAGGAGAAGTTATTGACCGCAATGAATTCGTTGCTGACATCTTTATCAAACCTAACCGTTCGATCAACTTCATTACACTCAACTTCATTGCAGCAAGATCTTCAGTTTCTTTCACTGAAATCGGTGCATAGCATATAAATAATAAAGAGAAAATAAAGGATAAACTATGGCAAATATTAGCGATTTTAAAGCCCAACTGATCGGTGGCGGAGCCCGTCCCAATCAGTTTAGTGTCGAGTTAACATTCCCTGCATATGTTGTTGGTGGTCCTGCTGTTGGTTTGCAATCACAGTTCTTATGTAAAGCTGCTCAATTGCCAGCTTCAAACGTAGAGAATATGCCGATTCAATATCGCGGTCGTGCCGTTAACTTTGCTGGTGAAAGAGTATTCCAACCATGGAGTGTAGCCATCTATAATGACACAACATTTAACATCCGTAATGCGATGGAAAAATGGTCAGATGGTGTACAAAACCATAGCCAAACAAATGGTAGAACAAACCCAAGAGACTATCAAGTGGACTTAAGAGTTCATCAGTTAGATCGTAATGGCGCTATCGTTAAGAGCTATAAGTTCCATGATGCGTATCCAACAACTATCGGTGCGATAGCGGTTGACTATGATACAGTTAATCAAATGGAAATATTTGATGTTGAATTCACTTACAACTATTGGACATCTGATACAAGTACAGCCGGTTCGAACTTTGGTGTTAATGTTGCTGTTAATACACCAATTGGCACGTTCCCTATCAACATTTAGTTGGTATTTTATAATTAAGTAAGGTATATTATGGAAATCTTTGGATTCGAGATAGCAAAGAAAAAAGCCAGACGCGCGCAGGGAACAGAAGTTGTAACCCCTGCGCCGGATGACGGCTCGACGGTAATATCTACACTTGGAGCTGCGGCTGCCTACTATGGCATGACTGTAGACCTTGAAGGTGTTATCAAGAATGAGAATGATTTAATCCGCCGATACAGAGAGATATCTCAGTACGGTGATTGTGACAACGCTGTAGAGGACATCGTTAATGAAGCGATCGTTGCTAATAACAACGAACAAGTAGTTGAAGTAGTATTAGACGACGTTAAGTTGTCTGCTTCAGTTAAGAAGATGATCCAAGACGAGTTTAGTGAGATACTTAAACTCTATAAGTTTGGCAGCAGAGGTCATGACATATTTAGGTCATGGTATGTAGATGGTAGACTATACTATCACATCCTTATTGACAACGAGAACATTAAGAATGGTATTCAAGAATTAAGATACATCGATCCACGTAAGATTCGTCGTATCAAGAATATCAAAAAAGGTAAGAACGATAAAGGTATTGACGTTGTTATTGGTATAGAAGAGTTCTATATCTACAACGATAAGGGTATCAACGAGAATACAAGTCAGGGCGTTAAGTTATCGATTGATTCGGTAATCTACGCACCTTCAGGATTGATCGATCAGAACTCTAACACTATGTTAGGGTATCTACATAAAGCGATCAAACCTGTAAACCAATTGAAGATGATCGAAGATGCATTGGTAATCTATCGTGTATCGCGAGCACCTGAAAGAAGAATATTCTACATTGACGTAGGTAACTTGCCTAAGCTTAAAGCTGAGCAATACGTTAATGATATAATGAATAAGTATAGAAATAAAGTTGTCTACGATGCAGCCACTGGCGAGATTAGAGACGACCGTAAACACCTCTCTATGATGGAAGACTTTTGGATGCCTCGACGAGAAGGTGGAAAAGGTACTGAAATCACTACCTTGAACGGCGGTCAAAACCTCGGTCAAATCGAAGACATACAATATTTCCAAAACAAGTTGTACCAATGCTTGAATGTACCTGTATCAAGGATGAAGCCAGATCAAGGGTTTAGTCTTGGCAGATCAAACGAGATAACAAGAGACGAAGTTAAGTTCAATAAGTTCATTGAACGTATTAGACGTAAGTTCTCTACATTATTTGCAGAAGCATTAAGAGTACAACTAGTTGCTAAACAGATCATTAGACCTGACGAGTGGGATCAAATCTCTCATGATATACGATTTGACTTCCAAGAAGATAACCACTTCGCAGAGTTAAAAGATTCAGAGATCATTACTAATAGGATCAACGTACTAAACATGATGCAGCCATATATTGGCACATATTATAGTATAGAGTATGTGAAAAGACACATTCTCAAGCAATCTGAAGAGGATATTGAAGAT
>Ga0222712_10000753_pt1 | contig 41239 bp, 49 predicted proteins | sample C33_657DmetaG_FD_165043 | JGI IMG/M metagenome (GOLD analysis project Ga0222712, IMG submission 165043) | Estuarine water microbial communities from San Francisco Bay, California, United States - C33_657D | ecosystem: Environmental > Aquatic > Marine > Unclassified | place: USA: California... | reverse complement strand
ACTGATACTGTATCCCAGATTGGATTATCGCTAGAACCTCTAGATTTTAAGTATTGACCAGAATCACCATTAGAACCATTTACACTTACTGTGCCGCCTAAAGTTACTGCGCCACCTGCTGATAGTGTTCCAGATGCACTTAGTGTAGTAAAAGCTCCAGTACTTGGAGTGGCATTACCTACTGCACCATTATGATTTCCTGTAGTATTACCCGTTACATTACCAGTTAATGAAGACCCTGATGCTCCAGTAACAATACCTGTGATGTTACCAATTACGTTGCCAGTTAATGAAGACCCTGATGCTCCAGTAACAATACCTGTGATGTTACCAATTACGTTGCCAGTTACATTACCAGCAAATGTTGCAGTAATAGTATTAGCTGCAAAGTTACCAGAAGCATCTCGCGCTACTACGCTGGCGCCAGTAGCACCTGATACCGCATTTAGACCATCTAATAGGTCTGCGTCTAGTCCTGAACCTGTACCGTCTACAGTCTTAATCTTTGTTAAAACATCAGCTGCAGTATAATCACTAGATAATAATCTAGTGCCTATGTCAGTATTAAGATTACTAAAATTAGTATCTATTTCTGCATTAGTTAGAGGAGAATTTTTAACTCCCGTTGCGCCTGTTGCACCTAGTCTAAGTAATATTGTCGCCATTGTTCATCCGTTCTATAATTGATTCTAATTTGTTTATTCTTTCAGCTAAATAATCTATCTTATGTTCTCTATCTTTAATACTTTGCCTAATAGCTCTATACTTATTTAACTTAGTCGTATCTACTTCTAATATAGCATTAGTTGTAGTATCTCTAACTAAAGATTCATTTTCTACTTTAATCTTCATATTAGCTATCCAGTGCTATAATTCTAAGATCGCGTAATCTGGGTGTAGCTGCTTGACTAGAAGATACCATGACTATCTTAATTTGGAATGCATTAAATCTAGTAGTAATAGGACCATCTTGCGGGACACCATAAGCATCAAACGCTCCAGACGGGAAGAACCTATATTCTTTAAAGTCAAATGCTGATGTTGATGCCGTCACAGCTTTTTCTTGAGTCATGACTACCCAACTTTCATCATCGATAGGAGTTTGTTTCTCTGTAGGCAGTGTCTTATAGTACACATAAACATTAGTTCCTGATGGCATATTAATATCTACGGTGACACACATGTTAGAAGCATCAAACCCGTCGGCTAAACTAATTGGTTTACTGATATACTTAGCAGTAGCGTTTCCACCAGATTTTGAACCAGCTTCATTAGTGATATCATTATTAATACTATTTAAAGCAGTAACTGCCGCCATGGCTGATACATCAATTGCTGGAGATATAGCAGTATTATCTGTAGTCAGTGTAGCTTGTAATCTTAAACTAGGAGCACCTGTACCGGTACTTGCAGCTGCAGCAATTTGTCTAAGTTCGTCATAATTAATATCTTGATTAATGTTAATAGGGATCCAATTTGTATCAAATGAACTTGATCCATACCACGCCTTTGCTGCCCAATTAATATTAGTACCTGTTGGCAATATATTAGAAGTCTTAACAAATAATGTTTGATAGCTAACTACTGAACCTGGATCAATGATATTAAACTCTGCAGTACCTGAAGATGCAAAAGATGCTCTTCTAATCAAGAACTTCAAGTCTTGGTTTTGGTTTGCTTCCCATGTAGATGCATTTTGAGATTTAAACAATGAACCAATGTATGGTTGTTTGTTAACTTTTTGCGTACCATTTAATTCAGTTTGTCCAACTTCACAAATGAATACTTGATAGTCTTGCGAGTTTGCTGTTAATACCAAAGCATACTCTCCAGGACTTAAGTGAATTGGATTTGTAAAATTAAATGTAGTAGCTGTAGTACCATTAGTTGAAATACTTATTTCTTCTGGATGTAATATAGATTCTGCAAATGGTATTGATCTTGTAGATTCTGGATAACCATTCACGGTACGTCTAATCTCTAAAGTAACTGGTACATTAGAAGATTTGGTTCTAAACCAGATATCTACCGATGATACGTACATGCCTTGTGGATATGCAATTTCATCAACTAAGAATGATTCTGCTAATGGGTCGTGCCAATATCTACTACCAGTTTGTACTGTTACGCGCTGATTTTGTACAGCACGTGTAGTTAATAATGTTTCTTGTTTAGTTTGTAACATACCGATTGCAGTATATTTAGCTTCGCCGATAGACTCTTGAGCTTCAGTATCATTAGTTGAATTATCAATCAATCTAAGTGTTCGTTCACCCGTCTTAAATGTATTAGCTGGTAATTGGAATTCAAAGCCAATATTACCGTACTCATCAGGTATTAATGAATTACCTAAAGTATAGGTAGTCTTAGCAGTGATAACTGCATAGCCTTTAACACTACTATCTGGATTTAATGACACAACGTATTGTCCAACTGATATAGTACCTGTCTCATCAAACACCGTTAGATATCTCTTAGTACTATCTGCAGTTAATGGTTGAGTATAGATAGCGGTCTTAGCTGTACCAGTTTCTGTACCTATAGAGCTTGTAGATCTAATTGATAGTGATTCGTATATACCTTGTGTAGGATCAAATAAAGTTCCAGTGTGATTTTGTACTTCTATCAGAGTCAATGGACGACAATAGGCAGTAACACCGGTATTCTCAACAAATGGGTATAATCTTGCATTAGGTTTAAATGTTTTAGCTGTACCTCTGATAGTATTAGCTCTAATAAATGGGATGTATTGAACATCAACTACATTAGTTCCTAATGAAGAAGTATTTTGGCTAATAATGTTTGATTGAATAGTAGTAGTTGAACTAGTAATAGATACTCTGTTACCGCTACCACTAATATTTTGAATTACCGCATCAGCAGCATCTGGTACTTGAACATCAACTATCTTATTAACAGCTGGTAAATATTGTGTATCTACCCACTGATCAAATGCTGGTTCAAGCACAATAGAACCATTGAATCTAATTACATTAAATGGATTGATATTAATATAAGTTGTAGCAACTAGTTGACTGATAGCTGTTGACTCAGTATATTCTAATGTTACCAAGTCTCCACCCTTTTCAGTAGTTGTTAAAGTATCAGTTTCAAATTCATTAAATGTCACAGTAAATGGTGCTCGTAGTTCTTGATTAACTGGATCGATAGCTGCATTGAAGTCTACGTTAGCTGCTTGAGCTAATGAGTTTTCATTATAATTAGTTGCGCCTGCTGACCATGTACTTGATCCATTAAACCACGAATTCCACCATCCCCATCGTCTTTCAGACCATGCTGCAGCAGAGTTATAGAATATGTCTTGTGACGTAAATGGATCTACAGCAAAACCATTTTTAAACTTCTCTTGATTAGTAGAATCTGGGATTGAAGTATCTTTAGCCTGTTTTTCTAATAAAGAAAGCTGTGTGTAATACTCGAGATTGGTAATACGTTTTTCTAAACGACCGATGTCTCTCATCGTATAGCGTTTATTGTCGATGTATTTGATTTGAACATCTTCAACATATGCTGTGTATGGAGGTATAGCTAAGATATACAGTGTCATACCATTTGTCTCATCTGCTGGAACTAATGGGTATACTGCAGGAACTCCCTCTTTAACAACAAATTGTTTATCTGATGTAGCTATAATCTTATCAAATCTACCTAAGTAATAATCATATGTTGCTTCCATAGTTGCGATAGGATCAGGGATTTGACCATTTGATAGTGTAGTCGCACCATTATCGCGTCTAGGTCTAAAGTCTATAGCATCTCTTAATTCTGTTACTATACCAGTGGATGGATCTGTAAATACTGGAATATCTTCATAATCAATAGAATAAGAATCTCTTGATAAGAATCCAGATCCAGTATGAGAGAAGCTTCTGTATACTACTAATAGATAATGTGAAGAAGTTGGAGCAGTTCCAGTAAGTACGATATTACCATGATCATAAAACTCTGCACGTTGACCATCGTCGATACTATAGTTTGCAGTGACGTCTGTACGAGATACAGCTCCCCATGTAAGAACGCCAGTAGTTGAATTGATTGTAACTGCAGTTGGATTAGTTGTACCAGTATTATATATTGCAGCAACATCATAGATATCTGATATACCTAATGAATCTTTTCCGCCTGCTGTTACATTTAAACCACCACCAGAACCAGTGCCTAATATCTTAATAGAATAACCAGATAATGTCTTAGTTCTAGTAGAAGAAGATTGCGCACTTAAATCAATACTTGCAATAAGTGTTGCTGTACCCGCAAATGAAGCATCTTTTAAATCAACAGTAATTTGATGATTTACATTAGCTGTACCACTGATAGTTATTGACCTTGTTCCAGATGTCATATCTAAGATAGAACCTGCAGCCATTCCTGTGCCACCCGCTGCTGTTACAGTATTGAATACTATATGATAATGAGTATTCTTGTCATCAGCACTAACAGTAGATGCGCCTACCCATTGTTCATTGGAGCTTAATGTGGAAAAAGCAATTCCAGCCGTGAATGTTAATTCTAATGTTTTTTGAATCCTGTATTCTACAGAACTTATAGAATCGATATATTGATTAGAAAGTGGGAATACTAAACCTGGAACGTCTTGACCTGATAAGAATACATCTCCGCTTCCAGATCCACCAATTTTATTTAATACATCTATATTTGCCCCAGCTGTGACATATGAACCTGAGCCTGAAGTATATACAATAGACTCTATGTCTTTAAAGCTACCACTCATTGAGATATTAAAAAGGTACATTCTGTATACATCATCTATCTTAGCTTCAGTACCAGAGTTCCATCTCATGAACCTAACTTTTGCTGTACCAATTCTTGTACTTGAGTTTGTAACTGAACCTCTAACTACGTTATGCAATTCTACACTAGTATATGGGTTTGATGCCGCGTTTGTTGTGAATACACCAAATACGCTAGTAACATGTAAGTAATTACCATAGTTAAGGCTGACGTTAACACCTGTAGCGGTAGCAGTATCTCGAGCTCTATCTAATGTTAAGAACTCTTGATTGATAGTTTCATACTCATACCCTTTAACATAACCCTTACCTGGATCTAATGCGACAGTAAACTTAGTTGGATCTGGGCCAGTAGCTCCTGAAACTTGATGATCTAATATTTGTATAGGCCATTTTTTAACTGTATAATCGCCTGATTCATCAAATGTGCGACGAGCAAGTTCTTTACCAATCTCTGAATAGATAGTCTTATCTCTATTAAGTACAAGATCTCCGTCTACGACTCTAGCAATCTCAACGAAATTATCTAATTCAGTACCTAAATCATTTGCTCTTAATGTTAATGTAACACCATATCTATTAGCACCAGGCGCTGCATAGTTTGAAGTGCCTTGTGCACCATCTAATAATGTGACATCAGCATCTGAATCTACTTCACTCTCTGTTACTAAGAAACCTATATTCTTTGATGATGTATTTGTGTACTTATCTACTGCGATTTTTTGTGCTTCAACGTATACAAATTTTCCATCAACAAAATATATACCGCTATCAACTGAAAATATAATTGCGTCATTGAATGGATCAGTAGTTTGTATTTTAGCAGAATAGGCTATAACAGAATTAGTAGTAATAGTTTCTGAGGCAGTAAATGCTGAACCAGATGTAACTTTAACCAATAGAGTAATCGCATCTGTAGTTGTAGCTGCTACAGCTAATTTAACAACTGCTTTTGTTCCCGATGTTGCACCAGTAATAATTGTATCTATAAATTTGGTATAATCTACACTAGCTCCAGAAAATGATGAGTCTAACTTAATAGAAAGGATATCATTCTCAAATGATCGACCCCCATCTAGTATTACAGATCCATTAACAAATACGTGCTTACCAAACTTATTAATTTGGTCTTGAAGTTGTGTTTGGAGCTGAGTTAATTCTCTAGCTTGGACGGCATATCCTGGTCTAAAAAGGATTCGATGATAGTTTTTGGTCTCATCAAAGTCGTCATAGTATGGATTGATATTAAAATTAAGTGACATATCTGGTTACTCTTTCAATGTTTTATATATTTATAAGGCTAAAGTTGTTCTTATGGTAATAATTTGATCATCTGATGGAGCATATGGTTCTCTAACACTAAAGAATACAAAGTCTCCGGAGAATTGATCAATAGTTCTTTCTGAAACGCTTTCTACGGTGATAGTTGATACTGGCAGTTCTGGGCTAGAAATAAGGCCGCCATTTGTAGGATCAGTTACAATAATATCACCTACGTTAATGCTAAAGTTATTGAATACTGATAATAAGATCTGAGTATCATTAAAGTCAACTATACGATACTTTTTATAGTTTACTCCTGAAGTTTCTTTTTTAAGTAATAGCATATCTTGATATAGTTTTAATTTATCAAATTGGCCAGTAATTAATACGCATCCAGAACCTATCTCATCAGTAAACCTTTGATTAGTACCATATTTTTTAAGGTTTCTAATGAGACCAGCTTTACGATAATCGTTGGTGATTTCTATACCTTGGTTCAAGTCTCTAGAAATTGCAGTATAAAACTGTAGTGATCTTGCAAATAGTTCCTCAACTGCATTAAATCCATGTCCGCCCAGTGGTGACATGATAGCTCTTACTAGTGAGCCTGTGCCAACACCGCCAGTGACAACTACGTCTGTCCACGTATATCCAGAACCAGGATTCACAATGTTGACCGCTGTTACTTTACCACCTGTAACTGTAGCTGTAGCTGTTGCACCTTGGCCATCTCCTAAAATTTCTACTGTAGCGGCACCATATCCAGTACCTCCGTCTTCAACTACAACAGCTTCTATAGATCCAGGTACTGCTAACAGCTCTACGTTTGATTGTAAAGTATTAACGTTACCAATATCAAAGTCTACTGATAATGCAGCACCAGATCCAGATCCAGAGCTATCAGTTATAGTGATGTCGGCTGTGGTGTAACCTATACCAGGATTTGTTATAGTATAACCAACTACTTCTCCACCGGTACCTAAGTATACAGTACCTAATGCGGCACCATTTGTAAGTGTTAATGTATGTGCAGCACCCACACCGTCTGTTAAATTGATAGCTGTACCGGCTGACGCATTAGCTGATGTGGTAGCAAGCTTGAATGTATTTGCATCTGTACGAATAATATAGTAAACTCTTTGAGCTGTACCTGTACCTGCACCAGCTGCAGCGGCTGTGAATATATCGCCTACAGCATAAGTCAATCCACTAGTACCAGCAGCGGTATTCCATTCTGCTTGCGTAGTACCAGTTAAAGTCCGAATGATATATCTTCCGGCAGTCACAAATGAACCTGCTGTAGTAGCACCAGAAGTTAAACCAGTGATAGATGTTCCGCCACCATTACTATAAGTTACAGAGTCACCTGTAACAAATTTATGAGTATTATATGCAATAGTTTCTGCAGTATCATCGACCGCAGTAGCACCATTAAATGTAATCTTTGGAGCTGTTATCGTACATGTAGGTGTTGTAAGGTATCCATTACCAGGATCATTTATAGTAACGTATGATACTGCACCAGAAGCAATTGTTACTGTACCAGTTGCGGTAACACCTCCCAGAGTTGCTGGATCTGTAAATGTTATTGTAGGAACTTCACTATATTTAGTTCCAGCTGATGTCACATCTACTCTAAATACAGCATCAGTTCCTGGACTAATTTCTAATGTTATCTCAGCTTCTGTTTTTGTTGTATCTGCTGTTAGATTTGCATCTCTACCTAAATATGTTAATACTGCAGTTCCATTTGATACAGCACCAGAAGTATGTGTAGGAGCAGTAGTTCCAGTAGTACCACCAGTAGTCACTGTGTAGTATCTTAATCCAGATTTTATGATGTCTGAAGTACTAAACGCGCTATTTATAGAATAATCAGCATCTTTAATTATCGCTGCAGATGTAGTCACTAATGGAGTACTAGTATATCCGTAACCTGCAGTGTCTAACGTTACAGTAGATATTGCTGTACCAGTTAATACACAAGAAGCTTCAGCTCTTGTGCCTACATATTTTAATTGTGCGCTTCCATTAGTCACAGTACCCGTAGTATGTGTTGGACCAGAAGTGCCTAATAATGTACCAGAAAGAATATAATAATAATTAGTATGTTGAGTAGCTGAGTTAAAATGTTTGATATAAGATCCAACTATAATACTCGCACTAGATACCCAAGCATTAGCAAAATATGGTTCATCTATAGTAATAGTAGGAGTCGTAGAATATGAATCACCTGCATCAGTTATAGTTATAGAATTAATGATATAAGGATTTTCTTCTTTATAACCTGTTGAGCTACTGATAGTAGCTGTAGTAGTTGCTGCATTATAACCTATACCTCCAGCATCAATATTGATGGATGTAATAGATCCGCCAGAATAATATGGAGCTTTAAGAGCTGTAGTCACTGGCATATAAGCCGTAGATAAGAATTTATTTCTTAATGATATAGGAAGAGAATACATAAACTTCCATCTATATCCATCAGCTGTAGTAAAGATCTGATGTGTAGTACCTGTCGGCATAACTGTAGATACTGCAGCGCTATTATTCCATATACACTTATACACATTATATTGAGATGTTAATACATAGAAGTTAGCGTCTTCTAGTTTAGTAGCACCAGATGGTGCTGGACCATAACCTATACCAGTTGATGATTCAAGCGCATCATCATACATGTCATACACGGTGTCAGGTTCCCAATCTATTCGTCTTATAACATAGGATACATCGGCTGGTTTAATCTTTTTAGCAGTCAATATGTCGCGTCTAACATGTAACTCATACCTAAAATTATAAGATGGAGCTCCAGGAGTGTCACTAGTACCTGATGGGATGAATGGACTTAAGAAGTCTGTCCATAAGTTTTCTTTACCAAACCAATGATAGTACGTAGCAGTCTTAGAGACGATCTCTTGATATACTGAATCAATGATCGTCTTTTTAAATCTAGACGTGAATATTTCGTACGATGTTGCCATATTTTATTATCCTACAGTAATTACCCATGAAATAGCTAAAGTTTCAGATGATGACTTAGCGATTATAGGGAATGTTGTTCTGCATAACATAGTACCCTTTGAGAGTTTATGTCCAGCGCCTGATGTTCCTGTAATATTTATTGCAGTTCCAGCACTTGCATTAGCTGAAGATGTGGCAAGTTTAATTACATCATTTGTACTTTTAATGACGTAGTATTGCGCGCCATCAGTTAAGTTAGTTATCGCTGTGTTACCACCGTCAGTGTAAGTAACTAAGTCTCCAGTAACGAATCCATGAGCAACGTAAGTGATAGTATCACCGCCATCATCAACAGCAGTGTCTCCGTCAAATGATATAACAGAAGCACCAGAAGTATTAGTGATAGAAGCCTCAACTATATTACCTGTACCTGTACCAGCAGGGAATGTAGCAACAAATGTTGAATTTACACCAGAGGCTGTTGCTGAATCTACAGCTACACGTGCTAATTCATTAACTAATGTAGTTTGTGTTGTAGATGCAACTGAAGCATCGTCCCCGATAGCCATAAAACCCATGACTGCGGCAGAGCTTTCTACTATTCTAGATGCAATGAATTGTTTACCTGAAGTTACTACTAAGTTTTTTACCTCTGTCTCATATACAAGTTTATTAGAGTCATCAAATTTCTGGATGACTAGCTTACCTGTAAGTTTTACGCTTGAATGTAACATATACTACTCCTTAAAAATTCTCTGTTTTTGTTAGTGTATGATTAGCACCTACACCGTCTGTTAAATTAATTGTTAATGCGCCTAATGCATTTGATGCTGAAGTTGCTAATTTAATAGTATCATTATCTACTTTATATACATAATACGTATTTAGGTCAGATAATCCACCAACTACTGTTCCACCATTTGTTCTATATACTACAGCATCTTGAGTAGCAAATCCATGATTTACATACGTAATAGTTTCAAGGGCATCATCAACAGCGGTAGCAGCATTAAATATCATTGAAACTGCAGCAGATCCGGAATCATCTACAGTAACAGTTGTGCTTAATACGTTTCTTGCATCTCCAAAGAATCTATATGCTCTTGGAGGATTATAGAATTGATCAGCAATAGAGTAATCTAAGTCATAAGCATCCATCCTAATTACACCACCAGCATCAGCAGGATACACAAACATATCCCTAATAGATCTATTTATGTTAGTTACAGAAGCTCCAGAGGTTGATTCAATTAATTCAAATGTTGCTCCAACAGTAGGTGCAAATGTATTCTGAATCTGATAATTAGAGAATAAAGCTGTACCGGCAGGATGTATATACGATTTAATTAGAGATTTATATTTAGTTAAACTCTCATTGATGGTGACCACGTATGAATATTTTTGATAATATCTGCTATCCTGAATATAGATCTCGTCATCTAAGAACCCGTCATTATTAATAAATTGTCCTTGGTACTTTGCTACAGCTCCTATGGTAAACTTAATGATGGCAAAGTTAGTTACTTCATTTAATCCAGCATCTGTCTGTTGATACCATTGATTGAGTAGTACCCCAGCATATGTATTATCAGAATAATCTAAATCAGAATATATAGGTGATATTAGGTAACCATAATCTACATACTTATCGATTAATGTATCATTTGGGATAGAAAACTGTCTAGTACTATTTTTATCTATAGTTAAAGAAGAATCTGATATTGTATCAGTGTTGTTCTTAGTAGAATAGAAGTCAAGCGCATATCCTGCACCAAACTGGATAGTAGTTAACCCAGTGATACCACCACTGGCATCAACACTAGTAACTTTTAATTTTTGAGTGATAGTCTTACCATCAGAGATAGTAGTGGTCTCAAAGAATGTTCCAACTTTAAATCCTATACCTCGATTAAGTATCTCATACTTTACTGTAGTAGGTATAATAGTGCCTGTAACTCCACTATCATTAATAGTATAGCCGGTTTGGATGGTGCCATAGTAACTCTTATCAATAAAAAGCTGATAAATGGTTCCACTATAGAGTTCTACTCGAGTAACGAATACTTTGATAGCAAGGTTTGTGCCATTTAAATTGATCCTATTACCAACTAGATTAAAGGCATTACCTGTTGCGATGTCTACAAATATAGACATCTCTTGTTGCCATTTACCATCAGAAGCTTTTAATACTTGATCCCATGGATAAGTAATCTCAGCATCTTTATTATATAATATCTTAAATAAGAACTTATAAGATGCTTCTGTACCCTTTGCCGTGAATATTTGTTTAGCTTTTCTTAGGAAGAAAGCACGGTCGATGAATTCATAGTTGTCACCGAATACATCTAGCTCATTCTTAAAATATTGGATGAACTCATCTAACGTGCCGTCTAGGTCCCGTAGTTGTTCAAGGTTTCTTTGTTGGTTCCCACCTAGATATGTCTGTGATCCACTAGTAAAAGATTTAGTATTTAGATATTCATAGTAGGCTTCTATAAACTCAACAAAAAGGGGATAGTCAGACCTGATAAATTCAGGTATCTGCTTAGATACTACGTTCTTTAAATTAACCAACATTAATTTCTACTTGATGTGAAGATGTAGTTAGTTCCACCTCCAGGATCACCTACAGAAACTTTATCTAATACTACATTGACTGTAATATTATTATCTGGGATAGTGGCGAGTTGGTTTCTAATAGAAACAACATCATTTGATTGTGGCTTAATCATTAATTCTAGTATTGGACTATCTACTAAATCGATTCCAACGATTTCAAGTTCTGTTAGTCTAATGATACCATTAGGATAGTCCACTGAACCGAATGTTCTAAAATAAGTCTTGATACCTCCGTTATAATACCATAAACGCAATTGGCCGGTATTTGAATCAATAGGAAGATCTTCTATATACACGATATTATCATTACCAGCTATATAGAATCCGGTAGATAAGATGGATTGTTCTGGAACTCCAGATCCATAGATTGGATTTGCTAGATTAATTGTATAGTTAGCATTAGTATTATATTGTACATCTACTTCTCGATGTAGTTTTAAAGTAGTAATATTACTAACGATAGAGTCTTCAGTACTATCTATCAATGAACTAAGGTTTGAGTGCCTAAATACTCCAGTAAATGAATTAAGATTATTTGTATTATAATCTTTGATAGTTTGAACGACTAATGATTTAAGTGTATTCTCAGACTTAACAGTTAATCTAGGATTATAGTAAACCGATGATTCTATTTTTATATTAATATATTCTGGGTCTACTATCTCAGGAGTTATAGACACTACGTTCTTTTGTTTTAAGATAGAATCTTTAATATAATCTTTTTGATTTTGAGTTAATATATCTGTCGTAGTAGGCTTTATTGATAAGAATACTTTGCCATAAACTGGAGGATCATTGTCTTCACCACCCCATACATTAATTGTTTGCGCTTCTGGATAGAGTCTAAATACCATAGTCCTATAGTCTTCTACAGTCACAGCTCTATTTTGTGCTGAATATGCTCTAGGAGAATTGTATCTAATAGAATCGATCGTCTCGGCAACAGCTCCTCCTACCGCTGGAGTAACTGTAGAGATTACCACTGAACCTCCTAATAATGTTGAACCAGTGTATGCGAATACCCTAGCTCCATTACCAGCATCTTCATTAGTTACTAAGTACGTAAGGTTAACGACATTTCCGTTTGATAGAGCTTTACCTATAACGCCATTGCCAAATTCTAATTCATTAAATTGGCCTTCGATCTCTTTGATGAAGTATACCTTAGATTCTGAGTCTAAGTTTATGATTAATTCTTGATTGACCCATGTAGCAAAATTAGACGATGTAGAGTTATCCTGTATACGGACAGATAATGTAGACATATCTACGTTTTGATTTGGGATGATATATTGGGTTCCATCAGCTACAGTATACTTAAATGTTAATGGTGTGCCTTCTTTAATATTGACATTTGTGAATGTATACGTAGATCCTACTAGTGTAGCTACTATGCTTTCTGTAGTATAGAATGTATATTGTTCACCATCAATACTCGTACTAAAAGAACTATAAGCCGGCAATGTCAAAGTTGCTGGAGTAGAAGTCGTAGATGACACAACTATATTAACAGTAGCAGTGGCAGCAGAGGAAGAGTAAGGCACATACCCAATTTCTTTAGCTCTTGAAACGACGCTTGATCGTTTGCTGGCAGAATCCAAGAAGGATTCATTGACAGCTAAGTTTGTATATAGAGCGTTGTAATGGGTATTGTATGCAAGTAAGTCAATAAGGACCGAAAGGCCGGCACCCTCAAAGTCGTAATCAGCGAAAGCTGCTTGACCTTGTAAGAATGTTTTTAAGTTTGACTTAATTGTATCAAAATCTAACTCCGTAGTATTAATGATTTTATTAGCTGTTGACATTATCGAGTTCTCGTTAGTACTAAGTCCACCTGCAATGGCTTAGTAGTGTTTATGATAGTAAAGTATACTGATACGTACACTTCATTGTTATCTGGAGAGATGGTAACTAATACCTCATTAAGTCTAACTCTAGGTTCAAAGTTGACTATGGTGTCAATTATAGCTCTCTTGAGCATGACGTTTAACATTGGGGTGGCTGGCTCAAACAACAACCCTCTAATTTGTGAACCTATCTCTGAATGGAATGGCCTCTCATAGTTCTGTGTTAAGACAAGGTTTTTTACTGAGCCTTTGATAGCTTCCTCATCAAACTTACGTACGATATCCTTAGTTACAGGGTGAGCTGTAAAGTTAAGGTCTAGATCAGAGAATGTCCTGGTATTTCGCGCCATGTCTTATTTATATGCCTTTATCCAAAGAATACACTTGGAGAGCCTTGAGCTGAGGCTGATCCACATGAAATCATATCACCTATCCTAACAGCTGCTTTACCATTGATGAATACTGTTGAAGATCCTTCTGCGGCTACTCCATCATGACATGAGGGTCCACAACAATGAGTTACCCAATGGTCGCCTTCTCTATGAGCACCTATACCATTGATGAATACATTATCGGATGCTTCGTCATTAACTCTTGGAGGAAAGCATCCATGCCCTGTACAAACATCTCCTAATCTAGTAGCTGCTGGCATTATTCAATTGTAGGAATAATTGGATCTCCATTAGCGTCAGCTAATGTTTGAGTCCAAGTTCCATCTTCGTTTTGTACTAAAACCGTTATATCAAATAGATGAGATTCTTCTATGATCTCTAACCTACGAGTCTTGATTGCTTCGAATGAATCAAGCTCTTCTTGTAATCCTGTTTTTTGATTATGTACTGCCCATTTTCTTGCCATATTATCTCCTAACTAACTGCTCCATAAATTGTACCATTTGTCACATATGTTACTGAATATCCATTGAGTGCTATACCTTTACCACCTGCACCACCTGCATATGTGCCTGTTCTATTAGCTGCACCTGCTGCTCCCCAGCCACCACCTCCACCAGCGCCTGTAGTTCCAGTTCCAGATACAAGACTAGGAGCACCACCAACATTATTGGCAGAACCACCTGCACCACCGGCAATCCTCTCATCTCCAACTAGATCACCTGTGTATAAAAATCCACCGCCTCCACCACCAGCACCACCAGCTTTACCTGCAGCAGCTGAAGCACTAAAATCGGCAGTACCACCAAGACCCCCTGTGCCTGGTAAAATTCTACCTCCGCTAGCTCCAGCACCTACCATTCTATTAAAACGATTTCCTGGTCCTCCACCAGCTGCACCTGCTGATGAACCTTGATTACCAACAACTCCTGGATCTCCTCCAACAACTATTGCATAACTATTTACATTAGATCTAGATCGAGTAGGTCCTCCACCTGCTCCACCGCCGCCACCAGCATTTCCAGATCCGCCACCACCTCCACCGCCAGCAATATAACTATTATTTGTTAGTGCAATATTATAGTTTATACTAAGAGCTGGTCCTCCACTGCCACCAGCACCTGATGTAACCGAAGCTAGATTTAAAGGATAATCACCACCATACCCACCCATTCCCATGATATAACCATTATTAACTAAAGCTATGGTATCACCAGCCGAGAATCCTGATATAGTTAGTCCAGCAACTGATGTATCTGTAGAATAAACATACACTCCACTATTAACTGTTATGGTTAAGTCTGTCTTTCCAGCTATATATCCAGTTACAGCAGCTGGATTAATTGTAGTTTGTGTAGTATTACTAGAAAATACATAGCTCAATGCAACTGTATTAGCCTTACCATATCCATCTGCAGCTAACCTAATCCTACCAGAAGAAACTCCAGTCAAAGTCCTAACAGTAGATTGACCTAAAGTTATACGCGTAGTAGATGATAATCCTAATTCAGTATTAACATCACTTAGTTTAATTCTACCGCTAGATGGTAAAGCCATGATTAAGTAATAGTCTCAAATGCTATGACATCACCAACAACACTAAAGTTTCCTGCAGAATCTAACACAGCTTTGTTTACACCATTATGCACAAAGTATAAAGCTCCTGTTGCTCCACTAGCTCCAACTACTGACCAATATGCGTTTATGATACCAGCACCAGTAGCACCAGCTAGACCTGTAGAACCAGATGCTCCTTGAGTTCCTGTTGCACCACTAATACCTACAGTACCACTAGCTCCTTGAATTCCTGTTGCGCCTGATGCACCTTGAACACCTTGTGATCCTGTAGCTCCTACGCCAGAAGCTCCTTGAGTACCAGTAGCTCCTTGAGTACCAGTAGCTCCTATTTGGCCAGCTAATGAACTTCCTGATAATGTACTTAAATTAATTGCCATTGTTATGTAATTCCATAAGTTATGATGTAGAACCAGAATTGAATACTATCGCAGATACAGTACCTGAAGGACTTATACTTGCCTGTGCTGTACCACCATAATTAAATATTAAGTTACCTGAACCATCTTCAGATATTGTCCAGTTACTGGTAACAACACCTGCACCTGATGCTCCAGCAACTCCTGATGCACCTTGAGGACCTGTAGCGCCATCTCCTGTTGCACCTTGTAAACCTGTAACACCACTTGCACCTTGAGGACCTTGCGGACCAGATGCTCCACCAGTTGGGCCTTGAGCACCTGTGGCACCACTAGCTCCCATTGGCCCAAGTGTAGATACTACTTGCCATGTTGTACCATCATAGATTAAATAAACTAATACATTGGCAACGTCTAATATTAAATTTCCAGATTGTCCTTCAATCGTAGAACCATTTGGTAATATAGTTAAGTTGTTAAAATACCAATCACCTCCATCTTGGAATACTACAGTATGACCTAATGATGGTGAAGGTGGTAGTGATATAGAAAATGATCCAGACGATGTGTTTACTATCATCTGCTCTTTGTTTAATATTCCTGTGGCTGCTGTGACTACTGTCCATGGAGATATTTCACCTGCAGGACCTGTAGCTCCGACTCCGGATGCTCCCGGTGTTCCTGCAGCACCGCTTGCACCTTGTGAACCTGTTTGACCAGTGGCTCCACTGGATCCAATGTCTCCTGTTGGACCTGATGCTCCTCCAGTTGGACCTTGGATACCAGTTGCACCTTGAGAACCTGTTGCTCCTGTAGGACCATCAACACCTGTTGCGCCAATACCACTTGCGCCTTGAGAACCTGTTGCACCTGTTAAACCGATATCACCTTGGACACCAGTTGCACCTGTTAATCCTACACCTGTTGCACCTTGGAATCCTGTAGCACCACTTGCTCCTTGGATACCAGTTGCTCCTACACCTGATGCACCTTGGAATCCTGTGGCACCTGAAGCACCTTGGAATCCTGTAGCACCACTTGCACCTACTTCTAAAAATTTTACCCAATAAAGAGTTTCTGTAAGTGGGTTTTTATTTGTGCTTGCTTGGACTGCTGCATATGAACTTCCATCAGAACCTAATACGACATCATTTATTGAATATGATGTAACAGAACTCCAAGTTCCCCTTATAGTAAATCCGGTTATTACAGTCGTACTCTCATAGTATGAAGTATTTGTAACTACAGCACTGTTTGAAGATGCCTTAGCTTGGATATAATCACCTGCAGCCATATTAATTGGCTTAGGCCAAGTATAAGTCTTATATGCTCCAATTGGCTGGGTGGTGGCTAATTGATACGTAACATTGTCAGCCGTTGAATAAAACTGTAGATCAAAAGTAACTTGCGCCGCGGTATTATTTGTAAATGATAAACTATGCACAGCTGTCTGATTACCAACAGTGCCAGTATATAAAGTCTGATAAGACGTAGTTAAATTTTTATTTTTGGATAATAGTGCCATAGTTTATTTATGCGCCTAGGGTTTGGGGTATTTATTTTTGACATCATCTATAACGGCTTTCCATGCATCATACCCGCCATGGTATAATAGATCAAATTGGTCTGCGAATGATGGATATTCTCTTTGTCTTAATCTTTGGTATTCATTATTAATATATTCATTTTGTAATCTTAATATTTCAACTTGAATCTCTTCTTTAGATGGAATAGTTGTAGTGTTTTCTTCTCTCCAAACTATGCCTTCATATGTATCACCATTTAGTTCCCAACTAGAACCCGGTCTAAGATTAATTAATGCTTGAGTTATACTCATTGGGCTATCTCCATTAATGTAATAGTAGAAATTGGTTGACCATAATAATCTGCGTCATTATTATCAGTGTACACGTTATAATTAACTCCAATAGCATACGTAGAATATCCACTTAGAGAAACTCCATATGTTGTTGCAGATGTAGTAGCTGGGCTATCTAAAAATTGATATGCTGCAGGTAACCAGTTATATCCAGATGTACTACCACTATATGTATGAACTGCAAATGAACAACGAGTTCTTAAACCTCTGGCAGCTCCCCATGATTCAGTTATATCTGCGGCGTTTCTTGTTAACCTTCCTTGAACTTCCCAATAACCTGAACTACAATGCATATTAAGCATGACCAATATCTTACTAGTAGAATACTTTGGTGTTATAGTTGCAGTAAACCCTGTTACTGGATAAAATGTAGTACCATTAGCTGGTGCTGTGCCCCATGTTGTATTAAATACAGTTTGAACCACTTGAACTACACTTCCAGGTTCTATTCCAAGTATTGGATCTGGCCCGAATACCAGGCCCATCGCCACAGGATCTTCAATATTGTTTACTGTATTTTCAATAGTAGTTACTTGGCCAGCTATCTGCGTAAAATTCTCGTCAAGATCCTCGAGTCGAACTACTCCAGTCTTGTCAGCAAAGGTATTTGGTATGATTATTGTCATAAGTAAAGGTTACTATTTTCCCAGTCTATTACTGCTACTACTTGGTTTACCCACGGTAATTTATCAGTATTAATATTTATCCATTCAACTAAGATATTTTGTTGGTATGAAGTTAAATCAGTATATTTAATCAATTGGTTACGCCCAGGAGTCCAATCATTATCTACATTGATAGTATAAACTTTAGTGTTTCCATTCGCTGTAGCAGTATAGCTATAAACTATTCTAGATCTAGTATCTGCTTTATAATGATATAGTTCAGATAGACTCTCACCAGCAATAGCATAAGCTATATCTTGCCATTTATCTACCATCACAAACTGATCATCAACAGTCCTATAGTAGATCTCATTATCAAAAGAATCACTATAGTACCCGCTTATAGTGTTCCCTAATATGTTTATAGTACTATTAGGCATAGTAGTAGTTATCGTAACTGGATAAGAGGTACTAGTGCCTCCACCAATTCCAGTTGCTCCAGTAATTTCTACATATGTTATAGTATGACTTAAATTTTTAAGTTCATTTAATGTATTTAATGTTGATAATTCTGGTATGAATGGCATTATGCTATCAGCGTAAACTGCCCGGTACCACCAACTTTACTATGATCTCTCATCGTAAACGCCATCTGTCTATTAGCTGTATACTTAAATGACACATGGATCCATACAGTATTAGCTCCAGAATATTCTAATATTAACTGATCATACGGTATTAATTGTTGTATAGTTTGGATTGCATCATAATGTTTCTGTCTGCTAAATCCTGGGATTACAATGTCTGCAGCTTGACCTAGGTAATGTTGTGATGTCTTGCTAGATGCAGCCACATCGTTAGGTCTTCTAAATCCTGAAGTAATGATCATACTTGGATATAATCCGATAATAGGCTCTAAACAATTCTCAGCAAGACCTTTAAGGTTACACACGATCTCTTGTGCAGTTAAACCTTGTTGATTAACTGGCATACGTGTGCCGTTCTTAGTCAATGCGCCAAGAGTAAAGTGTGTTGATAGCTGTAAGTCTGCAGTAAATTTATTCATACCATTAATTAAGTTACAGCTTTGTGGTAATGGTATTACGTTATTAGGACTTGCTGTCGCTGATCCTTGTGCTGTACCAAAATCTTTCTCGTCAGCTCTTAATGTACCATCACTAATTTGTTTAGCAGTATAAGCAGTAGCATCACCTTCTTCTGGAGTCTCATAATGTGCAGCGGCCTCTGCTCCACGCGTTATCACTACTAAGTCTGTAAACTCTGGCAATTCTGGAGTAGCCACAGAAAGTGTATCTAATCCAGAACCAGATGCATCTCCAGCAGTTCCACTATTCATGTCTACGCGCACAGCATCAACATTAAATGTCGCTCCAGCTTTAAAGCTTTGTGCGGCAGAAGATTGTACATTAACACTATTGGCCGATTTTATATTCATTGGACCAGTATGTGTTTCTAAGTTAATACCTGAAGCTTTTAAGTTGTATGTGCCTGCTACATCAACATTCATGTTTCCAGTAACTTTCATGTTAACATTACCAACTACTTCAAGGTTCATAGCATTATTAACTTTAACATTATGGTCACCGTCTATAGTGACGTCCATAGTACCTTTGATGTATACATGACCGTTTCTTTCAAGTATCTCATAGTTATCTCCAACTATTCTGTTTACTTGAGTACCGTTAGCATCAATTTCAGTGAATGTACCAGACTTATGATATATGTGCACCCGTTCAGAGTATTGTGTATCATCAAATTCCATGATATGACCAGACTCTGTCATGAATACATGATTATATGGATATGAAGCGTTGTAAGGTATGTGTGCTTGGTCCCATGTTTTACCACCTGCAGTTAACACAGCTTTCTCTCTTGCTAATTCTTTCTTATAGACTATGGTCTTCTTGATGTCTTCGTGTCTAGCTAACTTGTTTGTGTCTGGTTCATTTAGATATAATGGATACTTACCTTTAGGATCTTTAAATCCTAGTACTACAGCAGCACCACCGTTATTAAGTCCTGTACTAGTATTAGACGAATCAACAGGAGCATTGACTCCTTGTACTGGAGTTAGATCTCCTGAAATACTAGGTATACCATCTTTTAAGAATAGATCTTTTTCTGCAGACCTACGTTTAGTAAGTCCAGCTAATACTACTCCACCGGCTTTATTATAGTCTAAGAATGATGTTGCGGTGTCTAGATACTTTGTAGTGTTTAGTTCTTTTAATAGTGTAGACTTACTTAAATTACCAGAACCTAGGTTATATGTAAAACAACATAATGCATCATACATCGATTGTGTGATGGGAGCTTTGACTTTTGTGTTTATTATAGGAGATACATTATTTTGTATATGAGTTAACAAATACTCATCAGCTTGTGCCTGAGTAATAGTTTGGCCTTCATATACTGCAGCCCCATTAATAGTTGTAGTACCATATCCTATAGTCCATATACCAACAGAGTCTTGATATGCATTTAATCTTAATCCTTCATATTGTTTGATTAAGTTTATAGCATCTGAAGATGGGGTATATTTACTAGCAAGATTTAACCCAACATCTTCTTCTGCTGGTGTTGAGGAAGTATTAGTTGTAGTATCACCATTAGCATCTGTAGTAGTTTGACCATCTGAACCCGCGAGCATACCATCTTCTTTGAGGATCAGCTGATCATTATCTTGATCTATGGTACCTTGTGCTTGTGGTATACCGCCGATTGTACCTAAGATGATAGGCTGTTGTTCATCATCGTCTCTGAACATGACAACGACCCATGAACCTTCAACTGGACCTAACGGAGTATGACCTATACCTGAAATTCCAGCAGAGGTAAGTGGCTGCATAGGATATGCCCATGGTAAGTCCTCGGTCTTTAACTGAGTCTTATCACTATTGTGTAGACCTACCACACGAACCTGGCATCTACCAAGTTTTAATGGATCTTGTCTATTCTCACAACAACCTGTGTATAATTTAGTCATGATTTCTTATAGCCCTTTTTATAGTGCTAGATGAATATTTTCCATTATAAAAATTAAATATTTCTGTTCTAGTCATGCCATTTTTAAATAATTCATAAATTTGTTTTAGTTCAATATCTGTAAATTTTGAACTAGGATGTTTTTCTCTTTCTATACCAAACATAGGATTATTTTTACCACTAAACTGTTTAGATTGTGCTAATTTAAATTCAACACTTCGTTTTTTACCGTAATTAGGACTATCTTTTCCATATTTTCCATAATTAGGATTGTTTTTTCCTGATTTATCATATATGATTATTGTACCTTTTCTTTTAATAGACCACTTTTTCTTAGTTTCTTCTGTATGTTTTTTTCCATAAAATGAATTAAATACTCCACTTTGATTAGTTTTTTCTAATGGCTCTAATTCAGACTCATCTAAAATAAATGTTTTTAATGACCCAAATATTTCTTTAAATTCTAAATTATGCATTACTTGCCACCTTTATCTAAATCTACTATAAATGAATCCTTCATTAATTCCATATGACACTGATGCTTCTCTCTATTAATAAAATGATTGATACCAGATATTAAGTAATTACCTGAAAACATATTATCTACCGTATCTTCTGGTGAATTTGTGCCTTCTATAGGGTTAAACTTATTAAGTTTGACCCGTACCTTTTGCCCAACAGTATAGTCTGTACGACCAGGAACTACTATCTGTATCTTAGTTGCTTCTGCTTGTCTTAATTGCGACATGCGTTTTTGAATAGTCTTAGAATTGGTGACATCACCAAAATTATTAAAATTTGCATGGTACTTAGGATAAATAAATCCCATAGCATTAAATCTTCTTATTGACTTATTTGATGCAGATGCAAATTCATTTAAATGGGAGTTTTTAGCAAAGTCCTCTAGCATATCAAACGTCTTAACTACGTACTTCTTAGTGACTAAGTCGTAGTTTGTCATCTTATTTGCATACATGCCAGACCTAACTTTATCCATATAATCAAATACTTCAGGTATGGTTATATCTATGATTCGTTGGTATTCTTTCTCAACATTTCTGTATGTTCTACCATCTGCAGTAAAATCTCTCATGTAATTATCTTGTACAAATTCTTGTACTAGATCACCTTTGTATAAGTAGTCTAATGATACAAAATTAAGACCTAATCTATTTTCAAAGAATAGATAGTTAGCAGATCCATCTCTATTTGAAGCAGTCTCTGCTGTATAATTAAGACTCTTTACTGGTGGCCAATAATTTGCTACAAACTTAACGCCATTAGGTGTTTCTTCAATGATAGTAGCCTTCTTAGATTCTAATCCGTCAGTGCCAGTAATAATAGCTCTTGCTATGTCTGAGCACTTTCCAGTATAAGCTTTACTTGTGGCTTTATTAAGGTCTACGATAGCTTCTCGCGATATGAAATGTAATTCGTATATAGCATTTCTATCACCCTTGGCTATTCTATTTGTCATCTTATAGATATAGAATTGATCATTTATCGTTTTGTCTTTGCCTTCAAACGATGGGGTGTGTATCTTGATGTTAACAAACTCTTCACCCACAAAAGGAAATAAGTTTGTAAGGTCCAATGAATCTTTTAATGCTAAGACTCCTGACATGAATGGAGACCATAGATCTTCATATAGTTCGAGAGCTACTACTTGATTGGTTACATCTTGACCAAATCCATTTGATGATATGATACTAATTTCATCGAACGAGACGTCTCCTGCGAAACGTATGGCTTCATTATAAGCTGGCATTATATAATATCTTTAAAGTTTTTGAGGATAGTATTTAGTAATGATGGAGAGATTAGTTTGATCCTACGCTTTGATTCATTTACAGATATTTCATAATCATAATTGGACACTGATGTAGCTCCTGCTTGACTAGAATCTACTATGAATCCATTTGCATTTACATAATGATGAATGTCATACTCATTACCAACTCCATACTTATTGGTTATATGTTTTTCTAGTTCATAACTTGGTAATGGAAAATCATCTATATAGTTATACTTCTCATTACACAACATGACTACCCAATGATACAAAGAAGTACCATATACTTTTTCTGATATGATCTCTGGTGTTTCACCGTCTCGTATATCATACTCATCATATAAAGTTACGCTAGATAATATCTCTTTACGAATGCGAACGTTTTGCGAGATATCTTTAACTAACTTATATTCAATCTTACCATTGATCTTAAAATCATACAAAAATGTAGGGAAGTTTTCGAAGTACATTATAGTCTATCCTGTATTTTTTCTTTAGTAAGAGTAGCAAGCTCTTTAAAGGTTAATGTTACATTAATTTGTGTTGGCATGCCATTTGCAAATGCAGTAAACTGTCCATTTGGAGAATAGTTAACTACCATGTCTGTGAGTACACACGATGTGTGCCTGTTTACATTCATGTTCTCTTGACCATTATTATAATAGAATATATCAAACTCTGATGGATATATGTATAAGAAGTTATTCGCATCTTTAAACTCTGGATGCATATGATATTTGAATTCATATATGATGTTTAATACGTTCTCTGCTTCTTTAGCGTCCCTTGGATAGAATTGATAATCAAACGTAAAATTTCTAAAGTTAACATGTTTAAATACTTGTTCTTTTCTAGGATTAGGCGCAAGACCAGTAATCTTAGAGATTCCTCCGGTACCAGGCAATTTAAGACCTTGTGATAATACTGCAGCTGTTATAGAATTAATTGCCCCGTCTCCAGCCACATTACTGCCACCTTTTTGTTTTCCTGCTTCTGCAAGAGCTGCAGTACCACCAGCCGCGGCAAGGCCCATGGCATAGACGTCCATATCTTCTTCGTCATAGTTAACACTATATGTAGTAGACATATTGTTTGGAGTGTGCAGCGCTATAGCTGTTGCTAATCTTTTCTTTGCTCCAGAAAATGTCGATGCAACAGTTTTTAAAGCTCCAGCTCCTACAGCAGCTACACCAGCGGTGCCATATGCAGCTTTAGATATCCCAGTGGATGTATATCCATTAAGAGTGGTAGTTGTTGTAGCACCTCCGCCAAGTATTAATCCTCCAAGTGCTACACCGGCCGGAGCAGCAATTGCCCCAGCTACACCAGTACCATACTTATTAGATAAAGCTGTTAAATCACCATTATCTCTTGGAGTATTATCTTCTACAGTTTGTGTACTTGGATCTTTAAGAAGTTTAGAATCAACTGCTACATTGATATAGAATATGACATAGTTACCACCATACTCTCCTACTGGACCCATTAAATCTGAAGGATATGAATGTTGTGATATCTTATACTTATCGGCGTCAAACTCAACTGGCCCACCTCTACCTTTATAGAGAGTGCTTCCGGAATAGTCACCTACTTGAGCCGCGGTCTCTTTAATATTCTTAACGGGATCGCCGAAGTTTCTTCCAAATAATTTTAATTCTGGCATGGTGCATTCCTAAACGTTTATTGATTATTTATATCACCCACAGGACAATAAATAGACATATGTTTCATAAACGCAAATATAAACCAATGTTCCCCGAGAAGTATGAGGGGGATCCTACCAACATAATCATGAGATCCAGTTGGGAGACCCGCTTTGCCTCATGGTGTGATAAGAACCCATCTATATTAAAATGGTGTTCTGAGGAGACTGTGGTCCCATATAGATGTCCTACGGATAACAGACTGCATAGATACTTCATAGACTTTAAGATTCGTGTCAAGACCCGAGATAACCAGACAAAGACATATTTAGTTGAGGTTAAACCTGCTAAACAAACCCAACCACCAGAGTATCCAGGTCGTAGGACTAAACACTATATTACAGAATCATTGTCTTTTATTAAGAATCAGGCTAAGTGGAAAGCAGCTACAGAATATTGTAAAGACAGAGGATATGAGTTTGTTATCATTACAGAAAATGAATTAGGCTTGAATTAGGATATAAATAGTACATGGCTCAGAAATTAAAAGACGTATTTAAACAGAATCCATATGAACTAAAGCAAGCAGCGTTTAGATCAAGGGCATGGTTTCAACAACAGGCTATCTTACTTGGTAGACAGAATATTACCCGTGAAAAGGTAATGAATTCAAATCCAAAACAAGTAAAAGCTCAAGTAGTTCCAGGTAGTTTGTACATGTTCTTTTATGATCCTAAGCATAAAGATACCTTACCATACTACGATAAGTTTCCATTGGTATTCCCATTCAAGAGGGTTGCTGGAGGGTTTATGGGATTAAATATGCATTACATCCCATATCAAATGCGAGTTATGTTATTGCAAAGATTAATGGATTTTGCTACAGATTCGACCTTGACTGAAAATACACGTCTTAAACTCTCTTGGAAACTTATAGGTGGGGTGTCTAAGTTTAAATGGGCACAACCGTGTGTTAAACACTACTTAAATGATCATGTTAGATCTACATTTAGGAAGATAGATGCTCCAGATTGGACTACGGCTATGCTATTGCCAGTAGAACAATTTGTAGGAGCACAAAAAGTAAAAGTCTGGAAAGACTCGATAGGATAATAATGGCAACATTAAACGAATTCATTGCAACTGTAGCTGGAGAGGGATTAATGCGAACTTCCAGGTTCGCTGTCATGTTCACAATACCTAATGCTATAGTTGAAGGCAAATATACAAGAGATCTAAGAAAAGTTCTACTGTATTGTGATAATGTAAATTTACCAGGTATTACACTAGAAACTACTGCGGCGAAAACTTTTGGCGAATCTCGAGAGATGCCACACAATAAATTATTTGATACAATCAATATGGGTTTCTATGTCGACAATTCCATGTCAGTCAAATTATTATTTGATAATTGGATGGGTGCAATACAAGATCCAGTGACAAGAACGTTTAGTTATTATAGAGATTATACCACAGATATTGTAATAGATGTATTTGATGTTGCAGATAAGAGTCGCTATCAAGTTACATTATATCAGTGTTATCCTAAAGCTATAAATCCAGTGCAAATGGATTACGGAAATAAAGAAGTGATGAAGATGGTTGTTGCTATGAACTATAAGTATTGGATATCTAGCGCTACTACTAATACTTATGGAGGCAACCTCGGTTCTGGTGGAGCATTCTCTAATTCACAAGATTCTCTTAATGAATATTTAGGTGATACGGCAGAAATACCTGATACTTACTATACAAATTTTAATCAATATCAAACCGGATATAACTCATTTGAGCAAGGTAGGGCTTCATTATTCTCAGCAGAAACCGCTTCGGTTGGTCAAGGAAGCATAAGAACATAAGGAAAATAAGATGTCAGAAATTAAAAGAGGTGTAAGTGATAACGCTTACCAACATTTACAAGAAGCAGATACAAATGGCGACGGTTACGTAAGTAGCCAAGAGTTAGCCATGTATCTAGAGTTTAAACGCAGAGAGCTTGAAGATCAAGACGCTCAACGAGATGCTATGCGTAAGATGACATGGTTCGCTCTATGGGGTATGTTACTCTATCCAGTAACTATCGTTATCGCTTCATGGTTAGACGTAGATGATGCAGCGACGATCATAGGAAATATTGCTCCTACATATTTTGTTGCTATCTCAGCTTTGGTAGCAGCTTTCTTTGGTGCTAATGCATACTCAGCTTCAAAAAAGTCTGAGGCGCCACAGGCGCCACCAATGATGCCTATGCCAATGCCGCCTAGAGCATCTAGATCAGAGCCAACACCTCCTGCACCACCAAGTGTAGAGGATTATAGTGAACCAGAAACACCAGCTGCTCCTGCAGGTAGAGCAACACCAACACGTAAGATTATGTAACATAAAGGTATATTATGAAGTCTGATGAAAATTTATCAAAGATATTTGATGTAGAACCTCTTAAACAGGGTGAAGTTGCAAGCACGGGACAAGAGATTGTCCCAGCTTCTAATAAGGTAGAAGAGAACGTCAACTATGACTATGATTCTGCTAGAAATAATCTACACAAACTATTGAATCAAGGACAGGATGCATTGTATCATGCGCTAGAGATAGCCAAACAATCTGAGCATCCGAGAGCATTTGAAGTAGTAGGTAACTTAATGAAACAACTAGCAGACACTAATGAACAGCTACTAGCATTGAGTGAACGTAAACAGAAGTTGGATACTCCTAAAGCTAACGCTGAAGGCCAACCAAATAAACAAGTCACTAATAATAACGCAATATTTGTGGGATCTACAAGTGAATTGAGCAAGATGATTAAAGATATGAATAAAGGAGAATAGTATGGCATTACCAAAGATGAATGCACCATTATATAACGTGACGATCCCTTCAAGTAAGAAGGAAGTAAAGTTTAGACCGTTCCTAGTTAAAGAAGAGAAGTCTTTATTACTAGCACAACAGTCAGAAGACCCTAAGGTCATGATAAACACACTTAAGTCTATTATTGAAAACTGTATAGTAGATAATGTTGATGTTGATAAGTTAGCTACGTTTGACTATGAGTATTTGTTTACACAGATACGAGCAAAGTCTGTAGGTGAGATAGTAGAGTTATTATTCTTATGTGATACATGTGATGATGATAAAGCTAAAGCTCAAGTTAACCTTGATATCTCTAAGTTTGCAGTTGAGTTCCCAGAAGGACATGATAATAAGATATCTTTATTTGATGATGTAGGTATCGTCATGAATAATCCAACCCTTTCTACTTTAGATAAGTTAGAAAAGATAAAAGAGGGTGATGTTAATAGTATATTTGACGTAGTAGCTGATTGTATGGAATCAGTCTATACAACAGAAGAAGTATTTAATACTAAAGATCAAACTAAACAAGAAGTCATTGACTTCCTTGAGAATTTAACTCAAGAGCAATTTAAGAAGATTGAAAACTTCTTCTTAACTATGCCTAAGCTGCAGCAGACAGTTGAATATGATTGTCCTGTATGTAATAAGCATCATGTTAAGATGATGGAGGGTCTGGCAAGTTTTTTTTAATTAATCTCAGTCACGAGAGCTTAGCCAACTATTATAAGATGAACTTCGCTCTCATGCAATACCATAAGTATTCGTTGACTGAGATTGAAGAGATGTTCCCATTTGAACGTGAAATTTATGTAGCTATGTTAGTTAAGCATTTAGAAGAAGAAAAACAAAAACTGGAAAGTAGGTAATGGCAAAAGATCCTGGATTAAGCTTTAAGACAGAGCAAGACTTTCAAAAAAGTATGGGTACTACTATGAACCCTAAAGCTTTTCAACAAGTCGTACAACAGTTACGTACTAACAATCTATCTGCAAAAAGCATATCTGCTGATAACATAAGTGCTAAGACTCTTGCTGAACCAGTCGTTAAAGATTCTAAGGAAATTCAATCTAAACAAGAAGAAAGAAAGAGCGGACAACATCTATTAGAGTCTAATAAGAAGTTAACTACAAACATAGAGAAGTTAACAAAGACTATATCTGATTCTGTATTAGGTAAAAATAAAGTAAAAGCTAATAGAGCTGAAGAGATTGCTGGTAAGCAGAAGCTTGACTATAGAGGTATAGGACAGCAATTTAAAGAAAAGATAATGGGTCGTGGCGGTGATAAGTGGGATAGAGAATCATTAAAATATAAATTTGGTTCTGTGCGTGGTATAATGGGAACTCTTGGTCTACGTGGATTACCTGGCTTCGATAATGCCATGGCTAAACGTGAAGAGATTAAACAGACTGCTACTCGCATGACAGAAGCAAATGCTGGGATGGAAAACCTCAAACCATTTGCTGTAAAAAATGCTGATGATAGTATTAATAAAAAAGCTTCTCAAAGGAATGTTGAGAAGTACTATGAAAAACGCGGTATAAAAGTACAAGCCGCAAAAGCTAACCTACAGGATGAAGTATATAATAGAAATAAATTTAGAGAAGCTGGTATATCGGATGAAGAATTTAATAGAACCACTGGAGGAAAAATACAGAATAAGAAGCTTGCAGAAGCTGGACAAGCATTAATTGATGTAGACCCAACTATGCAAGGTGAAAAGAAGGGCGCTATTCAATTTGCTGGTCCTGATGACCTAAACGTATCAGAAGAAGAATCATCTCAACTAGAAGCTATACAGAGCATATCTAGGCCTACAGAAGAACTAATCAATATCACCAAAATTGAGAATGAACGTAAAACAAAAGCTGATGCAGATCTGTTAGCAGCGATTACTAATATGAAAGCTGCAGAAGGCGGCGGGGCGTTAAGCGGTGTTGCAGATGCTGCTTCAAATCTTTTAGGTGGAAAAGGTAAAGCTGTTGGTCGCGGAGCTGCACTTAAAGGAGCTGCACTTAAAGGAGCTGCAAAGGGTGTAGGAAAATTTGGTAAACTTGGTGCTTTTGCAGCTAAGAATTCAAAGATGCTTAAGATCGGTGGAGGAGTATTAGCTGGAGGTATAGCTGCTTATGAAGGATATTCTGATTATAAAGACGCTGATGAAGCAGAAGCCCGTGGAGAGATTACGCAAGATGAAGCTGACATCAAAAAGACTGGTGCAGTTACAGGGGCTGCTGGAGGTTTAGGTGGTGCACTAGGTGGAGCCGCTCTTGGTACTATGATCATGCCAGGTGTAGGTACGGTTATTGGTGGTGCAATAGGTGGTCTTGCAGGTAGTAAAGTCGGTAAAGGTATCGGTGAATGGGGTTCTAAGACATATAAAAGTTTAACTGGTAGTGGTGATAAGACTATTGAAGGCAAAGTAACCCAAGAAGAAATAGACGCAGTCAAGTATGGCGATATGATTGATGATGAAGAAGGAGCAATAACTGATACACAAGCTATGAAATCTAAATATTATAAGCCAAAAAGCGGTTCACAATCATCTAAAGATATTGCAATAGATAAAGCTAAGATGAGGATTGCAGCTGATCGTCAAAATGCCAATCAAGTCGCAGCCCAATCTTCAGAAAATGCTATAGCTAAGACTCCAACTAATTCACAGCCATCTAACACTATAGTTAATGCACCTACTACCGTAAGTAAACAAACACAGAATACTGCAGTAAATGTCCCAGTCAGGGATCAAGACCATTCAATAAGAAAATACTATAACTCCAGATTTGCAACATAAAAAAGGGGCTTTCGCCCCTTTTGTTTTACTTGGTATTACTTATAAACGCGTTCAGCTTTTCAGCTTTAGCTATGATATCATCTTCGTTTGGAAAATCAGGTACATCAAGTTTTTCACTAAATACCTGACCATTCCTCTCAGCTATTTGAAACTTAGTCTCATACTCTGTTTGAGCCTTATCTTTATTAGCATACCAATTGCTCATAAAAAGATCTTGCGCCATCTTAAGTACTTCTAATCTAATTTCAAATGGTGTTTTATTAGCCATTTTATTTCTCCTTTGTGTGTTGTGTGTAAAATAGGGTTTTTAAAGGTACTCCCCAAACCTTAGGATTACGCTTCGTCAGCTATCTTTTGAAAGAATGACATAACGTCGTCATCATCTTCATTGATCTCTGGCGCTTTAGCAGCTGGAGCTGCAGCATAAGTTGGAGATGGAGCCGATGTGAATGATGGTGGAGCTGCAACTGGAAGTGGCTCGTTAGTGAGCTGTTCAGCTGTAGGTACTTGTCCATCACCACTTAATACTGAATCCAACTTAGTCTTAAGTTCTTCATAGCTCTTAAAGTTTTTAGCTTCAAGGAACTCACCAAGTTTAACTTGCTTGTTAGCAATAGTTACGATAGCTTCATCGCTTGGAGCAACTGGAGTTGATTCAGCAAATGCTGATTGGTCATAGTTAGGATAACCTTCTACCGTACGCATACGGATCTTGAAGTTTGCACCTTCCCATAAGTCAAATACATTAACTGGTTTCTCATCTTCAAATGTGGGGCGAGCCTTATTCATGATCATATCAAAGATCTTCTTACCATACTTGAATAGCATTACTTTGCCTTCATTTTCTGGGTGTTTAGGATCTGATACAATTAAGACATTAGAGATGAAGTGCAATCTACGTTTTTGTAGACGCGCGATCTCTTTATTAGCATCTGAACCAGAGTTCCATAGTTTTGTATTGAGTTCACCGACTGGGTCATTTTGACCTAGTGTTGTAAGTGAGTTCTCAATGTACCATTTACCTGTTGGTCCTTTAAAGCCATGAGAGAAGATCTTTACCCATGGAAGTTCATCACCTTCTACGCGTGGTAAGAAGCGAATGACTGCTGTAGCATTACCAGCTTTATCTCGTTCCATCTTCCAGAAACGATCATCTTCATATGAGTTTGATTGTTGTGGGTTTGCGACTTTTTCGAATGCTGATGCGATTGCACCGAAGTCTTGATTGCGCGAAGCGCGGAGTGTATTAATGTCCATCGTATTTTCCTTATATTTTTAATATTAATGTGTATAGAGTATAACTTCTACTCATATTTATTTATACAATCCACATCAAAAGATTGTAATAAATTCGTTAAAAATTGGTTTAATTTTTTCTTGTTCATACTTAACAAAACCTTTAAGCTTTTCTATCCTTCTTATATCAGACTCTAGTATAAGCATACCTGATGGGTTCTGCTTCCACTTAGGTATAAAGTCTAACAAGTCATTAAGTATAGATATGGACTCAATGGCTATCTTTTTTCCTAAGTATAGTTTAATTATACTCGGATATTCATTTAAAGTAAAATTAATTATTTGGTCGAGGGATAGTGCATTCTTCTGAGACTCTAGTTCAATAGTATTAAGATCATCCTTAAATATACGACTAATACTTTGCTTTCTCTTTTGCCATTCGAGGTAATACTCATTAGCTTCTTCTATGGCAAATATCATGTTGTCATGACCATATGCAAAGTTTGCCGCAAGGAATTGGATTAAGTCCTTGTCTGTATCAAACTTCCTAGCTAGCTTCTCAAATATATGCCTATCATTTCGGGAATTAAAGTTTTCATATGAGTACTTGATGTTGCCTTTGTTTTCAAATACGTTGTACTTATCATTATTGAAATGCAGTTTAAGCGCTAAGTAATATCTAAACGCCTTAAATCCCGTCATATATCAAGCGTTCCTTTCTTGGGTAGATAGTTAGCTTCGATCATATTCATCTCAATTTTTTGCTTTAAGTTCTTATTGATTAGTTTACTGATGTCTTCAGGATCTATAAAGTTCTTTTCACAATATAATAAGACTGCATCCATGTGTGAGATTCGTTTATCAACGACAACCTCTTCAATGTATAAGGCAAACTCATTTGTAGTCTTAAATATCTTACCTTCCATTATAACATGCCTAAGTAATAGTCAGACATCTTAAGATTATGCTTGATGTTCTCATATGCTTTATACTTATCATTATAAGCTTTCCATACTGGAGCTGTCTTATCTGTAGTAGCATTAAGCTGGTCATCAAACACTTCAAGGTATTCCTCAAAGAATGCATCAAGTTCTTTTAGGCTCTTTTCTAATTCGCCTTTTACTCTTACAAGTTCTGTTTTATTGCCTGTAGTGTAACTATGATTTATATGTTGAGCCACGTTCATTTCACTTTCCTTGATTAAAATTATATTATACCATACCAATGAATTAATGTACACAACTAATCGATAGCACCATCTTCTACTTTAACTTTGATCTTAGTCTTCTTAGCGGGCTTTGGCTTTGTTTCAACGATTTCGTTCGCCTTCTCAGCGACTTTCTTATCTTGTAATTGCACAGCTTCAAACCGCTTCTTAAGTCTAGGCTTGATCTCTTCTGCATTGAACCATAGTTCAAGACCATTTAATACCTTGTCCATCTCAGTTTTTGTCAAGAACCCTTCGTATGCATCAAGCATAAGCTTTTCACACTGCTTGATGGTAAAATCTGTGTGCGCCTTGACTGTTGGTGTATTACCTGACGAGCCAAATGACGCAGTATGGATCATCATGTAGGCTGTATCATACACATGGACAGCATGACAATACATAGCTATGAGTGATGCTGCAGAGTGTGTAGCACCCATAAGGAATGCTGTCACCTCTGCTTGTGAAGATAGGATACCTGAGATGATGGCTCCAGCCGTATCGAGGTGGCCACCATTTGAATTGATGTATAAGTGGATCTTATCATTAGGACTAGCATTAATAAGCACTGAGATTAGTTCTCTATACTTACTAGGCTCTTCGATCTCTGAATCTAAGAATACCTCATGTGTCCTATATGCAGACTCAATCGTATTGATATGGACATTATTAAGTAGTCCACCAAATATATTAGGGATATTTTCACTTGCACTTGTAGTCACGATTAGACCTTTCTTTTATAAAATATATGGTTCCCAATTACTGTTGTTACTCTTACATTCTGCCATCCTGGTGAAACTTGTTTAGTATGGAAGAATAAAGCTCCTTGTGTAACGTCTTCTATCTTTTTATAGTTTGTGTAAACATATAAAGCTATAGCTCTTGAGTTTGCAAACGCTTCTTTCTCATGCTTTGTATATCTATATGCTTCTGCTTTGATTCGTTTATAATCATCGCAGTACCAACTAAACTGGCATGTCTCTTCTGTCTTTTGGGTCATGGTACCACATATAGATTTAGGATATGCTCCAGAATATACTCTATTCAGTGTCACCATTGCTACTGCAATCTGACCTTTTGTTGATTCATATCCAGCTTCATAGTATATATTTTGCGCTAGACACTCTACTTGTTGTTTCTCCACCTTTGTTAATTTTTTAGGTGGTTCTATCTTTTCATGTAATTGTTGAGTATGTGCAATGTTAAAACTGCACAGATAACATATAGCCAATATTGCGGCGAAAGTTTTTCTCATGGGGATATTCTCCTTGCGATTAGTACTTAGCTTTTTATGCGCTTAGTAGTATTATACTTTAGTTGTTAATTAAAGTAAATTTAATTTTTTAAATTGTTGACGAAGATCAACTAGATTAAGAATGAAGCTGTTACGCTTCCCTTGGAAGATTTGTGGTTTGTCATGGTCTACTCCTATTAGTATTGTTAAGTTCGGAACTACGATACCTGTAAGTTCCTCAAACATAACCGAATATGCAGTTGCTTGTAAAAAATAATGTTGTATATTATTTATATCCTTGGATCTTTTAGAAGTCTTAAAATCGATTACTGATAGGACTCCATCAAACTCACCAATACAATCAACAGTTCCGGCTAACTCTAGTTTATCGGAATATAGCTTGCTCTCTAAAGCATGTATATTATCTATCTTATCTACAATCGGCTTCATGCTATTCCACATCTCTGTGTCAAACATATCAACCTCGACTGCTTCACCTAAGAGGAACGATTCACATAATGAGTGGATCCTTGTACCTCTACCTGATGCAGCTGTAGATATCTTGTTTGCTTCTTCCTCACCAACTCTCTTACGCCATGCAATGATAGCTTGTTTGGTCAGGTGTCCTGTTACTTGAGTAACCGAAGGATAGTTCTTACCAGAAGGTGTCTTATAGACTCGTCCTTCTGATAGATCTAATCTTTCAAGGACTGGAAAATCATGATGTATAAAGTTCTTCAATTATTTTTTATCTGCGTACTTCTTCTTAAGCGTAGGTTTTTTACGATTAGGATCTTTCTTAGGCTCTGCTGCAGGTTTCACTTCTTTAGCAGGCTTTGCGGCTTTCTTATCTGTAGGTTTTGCAACTTCTTTCTTTGCAGTAACTACAACTGGTTTTGTTTTAACTGGTTCAGCTGCAACTACATGTATAGCATATCCGATTAACCCAAATATTACTGCCATCGCTATTAATTGATTTTTATAATTCTTTAACATTTCCATTCCTTTCAATGAAATTAAACTTCACATCTGGATGATTCTTAATCATCTTATTCCAATTCGTTCTCCAATCCGGAGACATGTTCATGCTATCTGAGTCTAAGAAGTTTCTTGTATAACTCTTACTGACATTATTACTACGTATATCATTTGTAGTCATAGCATCAGCTCCGTATATATCTATGTCTTTGTATCCAAGTTCAATAGCTTTCATACATGCTAAGTTTCCGCTTGATAAACCCTTACGAGTCTTTTGTATGATACCTAAACACTTAAACAACGACGAAGCTCCTACTTCTTCAACATACTCCCATGCAGATTCGCTAAAGTATACACTACAGTCTATGAGTGATATATCTTTGACTAATACTTTAACCATCTGTGGGTCTAATATCACAGTGCAGTCAACCTTAGCCCATGGGATATTGCAACCTATGCGGTATGCATATTCTTTATTGGGATCGTAGGCTGACCGACTGGGACCATTACATAGTACCGCTACTTTCTTATTATACATCAGAACTTAATTAAAGTACAATTAAGCTTCGAGGACTTCGATTGCATGGTTATAATGTTTGATACGGTCTTCTAAACCAATATATCCACCATTGATAACCTTAGTCATTCCTTTGATGTCACCTGTATCAGCAAACCTATTGATTTTGTTTTTATTCCAAAACCAAAGAGCTGAATATAAGGAAGTTGGTACATCATCTGTCACGAGGTCAGGATCATTTATCACGGTTTCAGGATCTTCAAAGAAGTCTGTAGCAAACGCTTGATAGTTAGCCTTACCTGTTAGTTGAATTGGACCGCGTCCTCTGAACTTATAACCTTCACCGCTTGCAGTATCTCCGTTACCCATACGATTCGCATATATTACATTAGCGATCATTTCAGGTTTACGATGATATGGAGCAGCATCTCTACCAGCTGCAGCAAAGTACTTACCAAATAGTTTGTTCAATGCGTCAGCAGAGTAGTTTAAGTTTTCTTGTAGAGTCGTGAAGTCCGCAGATTCATGAGCACACTGAGCTACAAAAGCGGCAACGCGTTTTGCAGTAGTTACTTCAAATTGAGGTAACTGTATAGCCATCGCTTCATACCACACGTGAACGTTCTTATTACGCGTGAGGATCTTGCCTAGTTTTTGCTCAGTAAAATCGAATTCGAATGCCATTATTTTTTAGCCACTAATCCTGCTACTTTTGCCCATACTGCTTTTGCAAAAGATACAGCTGTGTCAACGATTAGTGTTGCTTTTTGTGGGTATTTTGCACCCAAATGAGCACCAACTAAAAATACGATAATGTTTGTTAACATGTGTTTCTCCTTTATTAACAGCTGAACTTATATTGCTATGGGGTTCAGCAAGGCCCATATTAAATATATTTACTGGTTTTATTTAGCTGACTGCCTGGTGTTTTCTCATGGATCCGTTGTAATACTTCTTTAAATCCATTGTCAGCTTTTCGAACACCTAATCGGACTGGGTCGATAAGAGCATTCATACCCAACATTGATTCGATATTAGGATTCTCTTTGAGATACTCTTCCTTAGCAGAGATACTCATGAACTTCTCAAACACCTCACCAGTGTCTTTGTTTCTAAAATCATATAGTGGCATAATGTTCTCCTGATGTTTTATTTATAAACCCAGGGACTGACCTTTTCTTCCAAGAGAACATTCTTTGCTTCTCGCCGTTATAATAGTTACGATATGACTGTACCCCATCACCAAATACTTTGTATTGATCTGGCATGGCAGGAGTCGGATCCGTAAATTCACCGATTGGTATATTCTTAGGTAATAAACTTAACGCATCTATTAAACCAATTTCTTGACACCTATGGATCTTTTCATAACGATAAGTGTATTCAGCAGATAGTTCACATAGTAAGTTGTGCAACCAACGATAGTTCTTATGCGTTTGTCTACACCATACCGCAGATGGATGATTGACATGTGTAGCACTATACAATACTTCGTTACGATCGTCAGATAATACCCAACGTTTTACATTGCGACCTGTAGCTGTCTTACCCATAGTTTGATCTCCGTCTAATATACGATGTGCAGTAGATAATAGTTGACAAGATTCTAATATCATCTTGACACAGTGTTTATCTACATGATATTGTGCGGCTATTGTAGGATTTTTATCTAAATAGAATATGTTCATGAAAATTTGACGAAACTTATTTTTTTAGAATTTGTAGCTTTAACTAAATCTACATCTTTATTATAAGATTTTAATATAGAAATAACTCTATTAGTTAGTTGTATATTAATTTGATTAGTGTCTGAATAAGTTATTGCATGAAAATGCAATATGCCTTCAATTTTTTTAGAACCTAATGCTACCATAGCACAAGCGCTCATACAGAATGAACCTTCTCTAACAACCCATGTGACATTTCCATGTTTATGTATTATCTCAGCAGTTCTAATAATATCATCTGCATATCCACCAAATGATTCTGCATAGATGAAAGTAGGTTTATTTTCAGTTTTATCTAAAGCATTTTTAATTTTATCATAACTATTTTTATCAAAATTTCCATTAATTAATATTGAATATGTGTCTTTATATTGTAGTGGGCCCATAACAGTAAATTGATACGGATCCATATAATCATTACTATCCACTGCAAATACAGAAGTGGATAGTAATAACAAAGATAATAATAGTTTATTCATATTATTTAATCTTATTGATACGATCTTTGTATTCTAAATAGACTAATGCAAATGCAGTCAAGAATACGACTAATCCCATAGCTATATTAGTACTTGTTGCATATGCTATGAAGCATAAGAAAAATACAAATAGTGTTATACTGCCTAAATAAATTCCGATTGATTTGATTGATTCAAATAATACTTTATAGTTCATAATTTTTCCTTTTCAAGTTCAAGTTTTGTATGGTCTACTGTTTCAGTCCATAAAAATCCTTCATCATCATAATACTTTACCTTGAATTTCCAATCAGGTAAAGGTTCAAATTCTATAACTTTTGCTTTATAGTTCTGGAGTTGAGAGTTTCGGGTTAAAATGTACATGATCTAATAGCCACCTTTTCATTTTGATTGCACCTTTGTCTTGTAGTGCGTAGGCTTCAATTTCCCACGGTTGTTTGCGATAGATGTATCTATGTTTGTCGTCCTCATACGTCAAGTATTTAATCTTAACGTTGTACTTCAACTGGCCAGATATGAATTGCCTGGCATGGACAAGCTCATGAGCTATCGTCTTACATAAGCTGGAAGTATTCTTTGCATTAAGTTCAATAAGGATGTCGTCATCATATTCTTGATCACAGTTACCTAACATCTCTTCGGACTTAAAGTTTTTAAATAAGAAAGTATACTTTGTGTGTTTAGCTTTCTTAGGGTATTTTTTTGATATGTCTTTGATTAAAGTCTTTTCGGCTGCTATACATTGCTTGACATATGTTGTTAACCTACGAGTCGATAATCTCTCTACTGCAGGGGTGCAGTAAACCGAGATCTTGTCGGACTTATAAAGTAATATTTGTCTTATCATACCTAATATACTACCACATCCTTTTATTAAAGTACATGCTAACATAACTTATTGATTATAAAGACAATTTAAAACACACCCAGACTCATGAACTGTCTGATATATAGCTTACTATCTATTTATGCAAATTTATGCTTTGGGCACTTCTGGTGCGATGAACCCGGCTTCCTCTACAAGTTTACGGGTGATCTTTTTATATAGCTTAGGAAGTTTCTGATCCTTGATAGCTATGATTAATTTAGCCTCAGACGGATGTACAGATTCCAATAATGATATGAATAGAGCTTCGCGTTTGATAGGCTTTAAGTCTTTTCTAAGGAATACATAGAAGCGTCTAAGCTCTTGCGTAAGGATAGCTGGACTCATACCAATGGGTGCCGCGTCTTGTCTATAAGGAGGTTCATCTTCAGGTAGAAGGAACTTCTTCTCAGGCATAAAAGCATATTCAAATACTATCCTAAGTGCTGCATTGCTTTTATACTTTGTTGATAATAACTTGGGATCTGTATTGATCTCTTCAAGTATCTCTGGTAAAAATGTTGTTGCCATTTTAAAAGTCCTCAATTTCGTCGAGTAATAATCGACATTGGTTTTTAATTAAGTATTCCATAACAGAATTCTTATCGCCCTTAGGCTTAGTATTCTCATAAGTATATATGATAATTTTAGCTAATGGTTCGGGTATAAAGTCAAAGTTAACTAATTGTTGATTACGTTGATAGTTTCTTTTCTCTTCATCGTTCTTACAAGCCTCGATACCTTTCTCAAAGAATTCAGATAGACGCTTAGAACTAAAAGGTTTCTGACGATCTCCAGATACAAACACATCGTCTCTTGATAAGATGTTTGGTATACCATCACCGCTATCACCTTTAACTATATGTTGGATAGTATACTCTTGAACTTCTTTATTGGTGCCTTCTACAAACTTACGTTGCATAGGTGACCACTGACGTACGTTCTTATTGCGCTGTAGTTGGATGAAGTCTTTATCAGATGATACTATTAATACCTTTTGAGGTTCAGGGAATAGACCATTTTGTTGTAATAAGTTTTCTTGTGTAAACTCTGTAAGCACCGCGATGATGTCATCAGCCTCAGCACCTTCATTAATAAGTACTTTATATGGGAAATAGTCGATTAAATCTTGTCTTAATTCAGAAAGAGTCTCGAATATAAACTTCCAATCAAGGTCTGACTTATCGCGATTAGCTTTACGATGTGCTTTATAATGTGGGAATACAGTCTTACGCCAATATGATGGTCCATCGCATGCTATGACGACCTCACCATACTCTTTATACTTCTTCTTATAAGATTTGATGGTTGCTAATGTCGTATGACGAATTAAGTTCTTAATCTCTTCAGGAGTTTGATTCTTTATATCCTTCTGAAAAGGTAAGATGTTACTTAATGCGATCTGGCTATAATCTAATATGATCATTAAAATGCACCTAATAAAATTGTTTCTTCATTGATACGACCATTTGGAGCTACAGGCTTTGTAGTCAAAGCTTTTGCTGCAGCATTTAATGGGCGCTTACCTATCTGTGTATCTTTAAAGAACTTCTCAGGATTCCTAAGAGTCCATGCCCAAGATTTAGCGATACTATAGTTGATGATTGTAGTACCTTTGACGGTTAAGCTATCAGAGTCGTCAGCTACATAAGCTACAAGCTTTCTATACTTTATATTATAGATCCACAATTCTTTAGCACCAACGATGTCTGCTGGATTAATAGATTTAAGATTTAATAGATCATGCTTAAACATATACTTAAGTTTCTTAACCACTAAAGCCGGAGATTTAACCTTAACAGCTCTCGGCTTCTTAACTGTAACTTGGTGTTGTGCGCAGTCATCTACGATAGATTGGATAGCAGCTCTAAACTTCTTAAGTTCCGTCTTAGTAAGGAATGAATAGCCTTCAGTAAGTTGCTCATCAATACCAGCCATAGCTTCATCGATCTCATCGACGTTAAGCTTATAGTAATCACCAATCTTTTTCGCCACCATACCTGATATATTATTAGATAATAGATGTGCTTTAGTATTAAAGTCCCATACTTTTGAATGCATAAACTTATCTATAGCATAGTCGATGTCTTCAGATGCGGTACGTGCTGCTTCTATGACTCGCTTCTCAATAGAGATGACTACAGCTTTAGGTTTGTCTTCAACCACTTCTGAGGTATTATATTGATGATAGATATCAACTGCTTTACGAAGCATGTTATCTATATCAATAGGCGATAGATAACCGCCATTCTTAAGTATTAAAGCTAATGATCCTAAGGATAATAGTTCATAGTCAGGCACTTTATCTTTAAGTACTTTGTACAAATCTTTAATATCCACGTCTTTATACTCTAATGGATCAAAGTATTCAACATACTCTTTACGAATAAAGTCTCTAAAAGCATTTGCTCTTATACTATTATCACTATTGATATTATAATACCCAAGCGCAGACATGAGAGATATCTTATAGTTATCTTGTGTTACCACAGGAGCACCGTCACCTCTGCCTTTAGCTAGAGCTTTTTCTTGCCATTCTTTGGTTGGTTTTTTAGTTTTCATATTGGCAGTATACCATAATTAATTATTAATGTACAATTATTCTGCTTCTTGGTTTGTAACTGTTTGATAAA
>Ga0222712_10000752_pt1 | contig 41267 bp, 59 predicted proteins | sample C33_657DmetaG_FD_165043 | JGI IMG/M metagenome (GOLD analysis project Ga0222712, IMG submission 165043) | Estuarine water microbial communities from San Francisco Bay, California, United States - C33_657D | ecosystem: Environmental > Aquatic > Marine > Unclassified | place: USA: California... | reverse complement strand
TGGGCGGCGAAGGTGCTGCTGACCCGCAGGCTGTACCTACTGAATACGCTATTCGAAGCTATATTGACAAACGACTAGGCTTAAATCACTTCGGTGTTAGGGTTACAGACGGTCTACGAGGACCAGGGTACCTAGCATTAGACGGTTCGCTGGCAGTTAAAGGTACCATCGAAATGGATGGTAACACTCTGCGTAACTTACCTGCTCCAAGAAGAGGAGCTGTAGGCGACACTGAAGCTGTGCCTAAGTTTTATATGAAACTAGGCAATGTAGAAGATGGTCCAGACTATTGGAGACCAGCACTAGGTACGCCAACTTATGCTATACAGAGAGCTGACATACTAGCATTTACAGGAACTGATTCGCAGTTCAGTCATGCTACAATGACTGGTGCGTTAACGTTTACTTTAAACACAACAACACCAACCGATCCGTTTGTTGTATCAACTATCAATGACAACGTTATCGTCAATGATGATATCAACTACGACGCTGGTATATTACAACATAAACTAAACTTAAATTACATTCGTGACACAGCAGCTGACGGTTTCACAATTACTGCTTATACAACCTCAGGAGTTCCGTCTGGATTCACAAGGTTTACTGCTAACGGTCACGGTATCAGCGAAAATGACAGCATTGAAATATTAGGTGAAACCACAGGAACCCTTACAGGAATTAATAAACGTTGGAAGGCTGTAAGCGTTACTACAAACACTTTTGATATTCCTATTACAGGGTTAACAGGTGTGCTCAGTGGTAATGCTAAGGTAAGAGAGCCTGGTATTCTTAGCGGTGCTAAGACTACAGAGTTCCAAATTTCAAGCACAGGTTTCTTACAACTAAGACCTTCGAGCAATACTGCTACAGGCGTTACATTTGACAAACTTGCTTACATTGATCCAGCACAGTATGACGCCACAGACGAAACCACCTATGCGGGTGGCGGGCTTAAATTATTAGGTCGTCGTGCATTACCTACTGCTGGTTCTGTAATAGGCAGTCCTGTACCAATAGATGCTAGAACTGTAATTAGAGACGGGTACGGTCTTTCTAAGTTTGATGTTCCATTAGAGGGCGTGTTGGTACGAACCGACCTTAGCAATGATCCTACTGATGTTAGCTTTACATCTATCGGATACGGCTCTTCTAACAGCAGCAATGATCTAGTCCAAAGAGATAACAGCGGTAATTTTGCTGCTAACGTTATTACTTCAAATGGAATGATAACCAATGACAATATCACCTTCGTGACTGATACTGCTAGTGTTTCAAATCCAAAAGGCATTAGGATGACGATCAGTAGTACTACTGCTACTGTTCTTCAGAGAGCTGTTGAAAGCACCGGCGATAATGCTTTCAAAACAGTACTTAGAAACGGTAACGGTGGACTTGGTATCGTTCTTGTAGACGGCAATAGTGCTTCTAACAAACGAACAGAATACTATGCTCAAGAACACAGAATCTATAATGCTACAGGTGGTGGTGGCATTTTAAATATCTCTGGGGGAATATTGAAAGCAGGCGGTGGTAGTAGTGCTGCTACGGTACAAGGTACATTTACCTTAGATGCTGGTGCCACTTTCCAAGCTACATGGGCCGACTTAGCAGAATGGTATAGTTCAGACAAAGAATACGAACCAGGAACTGTTTTAGAATTTGGAGGCGATGCCGAAGTACGTGCTTCAACTAAACAAGGAACTACTAGAGTAGCCGGTGTAGTAACTACTAACCCAGCATACACTATGAACCAAGGACTAGAAGGAACTAGATCTTGCGTAGCTTTACAGGGACGTGTACCATGTAAAGTAGTAGGAAAAGTTCACAAAGGCGATTTAATAATTGCGAGCTCAATACCGGGTGTTGCTATTTCAGCAGGCGAGGTTGCTCAACCTGGTACAATAATTGGAAAAGCATTACAAAACTATGACAGTGATTATATCGGCTTGATAGAAGTTGCTGTAGGGAGACTATAAGAATGGCACAGCGAACTTTATCAATAACACCCCCGTTAACTTGGGAAAAATTTGGCGGAGAGACAGAATCGATCTTTGCCAAGATCAATGACAACTTTACTGAACTTTATCTCAGTATTGGCGGGTCTGGTGTTGACTTAACATCGCTCGGATCAAGTTTAATACCGGATTTTGACGAAGATCACGATCTCGGATCCAGTAGTAAAAAATGGAACAATGTCTATGTGAGTTCGACAGGATTACATATTGGCACAGCAGTTATTACCTCTTCCGGTAGTACAATAGATTTGCCGGCTGGATCAACTATTGGTGGCGTTGGTCCGCAAGTTCCTAGTGTGCTATCGATAACTTCTATAGAATTAGATGCTGGTGTATCTGTTGACAACATTAGTACAGATACTACATTTGCCGTTGACAACGATAATTCTACGCTGGCTACTAAATTAGCTGTAAAAACTTATGTCGATAATCAAATACCCACAGATATTAATCAATTATCTGATACCGGAAATCTACTCGGAGCAGGTTTAGAAACTAGAACAACTGCTTCTGGTACTACTGGAAGTTTGGCAAACAATGCCTCTGAAAATTTAGACGTAGTGGGATTTAAAAGTTATGCTTTATTAAAGATATTAACAAACAGAACAGCATGGGTTCGAGTATACACATCACAGGCTGCTAGATTTGCTGATACTTCAAGATTAATTACCGACGATCCTTTGCCAGGGTCTGGAGTTATAGCTGAAGCAATTACTGACGGTACTAATCCTGTTTTAATAACCCCAAGCATTATTGGATTTAATAACGAAACAGTTCCAACATCCGATGTTTACTTAAGAGTAACCAATACTGATGCGATCACCGGAACTGTCACAGTGACATTATCTTTGATAAAATTAGAGGCTTAATATGTCAGAAATAGATCGTTATGAATATATTGTAACTCTTAAAAATAAAGAGGATCTACCTCAATTCTATAACGATATGGAAACTCCCGGCGGTGATCTTTATATTCCAGATCGAGCCGTAGCGGTAGCCAGTAGAAGACATCTTAGTAGAAATACACATTATTATCTTACCAACGAGGAAGCAGATTTATTAAAAAATGATCCTCGAGTAATGGCAGTCTCTAGATTGCCTAGAGATTTAGGAATGGAACCGACTCCGTTCTGGACACAGACTGGAAAATTTGAAAAAGGCACAGCTATTGAATCCACTGATAAAAATTGGGGATTAGCTAGAATCGTAAACGGAGTCCAAACCACCGGCTGGGGTACTAACAGTGTGTTCGATGAATTACAGGCTTCTATATCTACTGATTCGGCAGGTGAACATGTAGATGTTGTGATTATAGATGCTCATATAAATCCCGCTCATCCAGAGTTTGCCCGTAATGAAGATGGCACAGGCGGAACCAGAGTAGTAAACTATGATTGGTTTCAACATCAAACAGAAGTGGGGTTAAGTGGTCTTGGTACTTACAGCTATACCACTATCTCTAGTAACCACGGAACACATACTGCAGGTACAACAGCAGGTAATACCCAAGGTTGGGCTAGAAAGTCTAACATTTATTATATGGAATTTAATTACACTCCGTGGTCTCAACTTAACGGATGGACGTTATATCTATTTGATTTTCTCAGAGCATGGCATAATAGTAAACCAATCAACCCAGCTACCGGTCGTAGAAATCCCACAGTAACTAATAACAGCTGGGGGTATAGTTATGGAAGTATATTACTTACAGGTATAAATGAGGTCACATATCGAGGTAGTACAACTAATTTAGTTGGTCTAACTACAGCGGATAAAAGAACTGCGTTAGAAAATAATGGTGTTCCTGTACCAGCAGGAAACTTTCTTTATAGGACTCCGGCAAGATTTACCCCGATGGAGGCAGATATAGCCGATGCAGTCGATGACGGAATTATTGTTGTAGCATCAGCTGGAAATAGCTATTGGTATGCTACTAATGACCCTACACATCCAGACTATGATAATAGTATTACACTCAATGATGGACTGTTGTATCATTCTAATGGTTCTAGCCCAGGAGCAGCTCCAGGAGCTATTTGTGTAGGTGCGTTAAGTACTTCTAGTCAAGAATATAAAACAAATTTTAGTAACTACGGCGACAGGATAGATATTTGGGCTCCTGGACAAAATATAATATCAGCTGTTTATAATTCTACAGCAGCTAGTGAATTTGGTATTGCTCTAGCTGATGATCCAAGAAATCCAGTTTTTAAATTAGGTTCGATATCGGGTACAAGTATGTCGGGACCTCAAGTAGCCGGAGTTCTTGCCTGTATCATGAGTAGGTATCCTAACTATACTCCGCAAGAAGCCTATGATTATCTAATGGCCAAAGCTAAAACAGGTCAAATAGGCACTACTAACGGAAATTATGGAGATTATACTAATATTAGAGACAGCAAAAATCGATACTTGTATTTTCCAATAGAAAGACAGCAACAAGGCTCGGCATTTCCCGATACTAGCTACAATTTACGCCCAGCTACAGGAAACATATATCCACGACTGCGTATTAGAAGACGCGGATAAATATTAGATAGAAACAATAATTATGGCTATAGAAACAGTAAACATAGGAAATTTAGTTAACGACGGGCTCGGTGACGATCTACGCACGGCTTTCCAAAAGGTTAATAATAGCCTTTTATCGTTAAACAGCGAGCTAGTTTTAGCAGGACGTAGTTTAGGTGACGGTGCTGCGGTGTACAAAAGAAAATCGAACGCAGCAGGCGATGAAACTATTGCTCCAGAAACGGAGTCAGATAGGTTAGAATTTAGGTCTATAAAAGGTTCTGCTAACATAACAGTTACAGAAAATTCCAACGATATTACTATTTCTACTCCGCTACAAAATGTTTTTACCAAAGTTTCAGTACCCGAGGCTAGTATAATAATTGGTGCTGATACTTCTGACACAACATTAACTCTTGTAGGTGGGGTTAATACCAACCTAGAAGTTAACGGTAAAACAATAACAATTAATACTGATCCTGTAGGAAATATTTTATTACAGAATCTAGATTTAAACACAAACAATATTATCGGTACCGGTAATATAACAATTAACGGAAACATTACTGCTAATAATTTTAATGGAGATCTTTGGGGCTATGATGGTTTTGAATCAGTGAGTGCGTTGTATTCTTTCGATTTTGGAACTTATACGAATGTATTCAACAATGCTCTACAATTTCTTGTTTCCAACAGTGACTTTGACATGGGAACTATAATAGTCCCAACTGATCTAGAAATAGATCTCGGAACGTTTTAACGGAGAATTATAAATGGCTCTAAGATTAAAAAGAGGAACCACAGCTGAAAGATTAACTTACACCCCACTCAATGGGGAGTTGGTTTATGATATAGATCAAAAAGCGATCTACATAGGAGACGGAGCCTTAGCCGGCGGCAAACTATTAGCCAGTGGTGGAACAATTATTGACGATATCGTCCTAAATGGAAACGATATCACAGGCACAGGTAATATTGACATAACTGGCGATATTGACGTAGCTGGTAACATACATGCCACAGGTAATATAACATCAGATGGAACTATTACACTTGGTAATAATGATGCAGACGAAGTAGAATTCAAAGCAGAAATAGTTTCTAATATTGTTCCAGATACAAATAATACATACGACTTAGGTGCTCCACTTAAAAAATGGAACACAGTTTACGCTAATACCGTAGATGCTACTACTGTTAATGGAAATACTGAAGGGTATCATACTGGTGATGTCACTGGATCTGTATTCGCAGATAACTCAACACTATTAGTTGATGCTACCTCAGGAAGGATCGTTGGTCCTGTATTTGCCAATGTCACTGGTAACACAACTGGTACACATACCGGAAACGTTATAGGTAATGTTCTCGGTGATGTTAACGGAAACCTAGCTGGCGTTGTTACAGGAACGTTTGTTGGAGCAGTATCTACTCCAGACGGACAGGTTATATTTGATACTAGATTAAGTGGCGACATTACACTGCCTGCTAACCTTGTAGGCGATGTATTTGGGTCTGTTTATGCTAACGACTCTACAAGACTAGTAGATGCTATAGCATCACGTATTAATACCAACGGCACTATCGACGAAGTTATTCCTGCGGTTAACAATACTTCGAGGGTGGGTAATAGAGAATATAGATTTACTACAGGTTATTTCCAAGACGGATTAAACATTGCTGATAGACATCTAACCGTAGTCGGTAATAAATTATCTGCTTGGGGCGGAATCAATAGTAACGTAGAAGTAGTTACTACCCTTAGTGCTGCTATCCCCGACGGAGTTACAACTACTAACTTTACAGTTACTTCTGGCTCTGGCATTAAAAATGGAGCTAAATTTTATCTAAATGGTACTTCAGAATTGGAGGTTCAGAGTATTGTAGGTAACACAGTAACAACCACTGGTACCTTTACTCCGTCAGGAAATGTATTAGGGCAGACTGTAAGATTCTTTAATCCATCTACTAGTACACCACTTGCCACATTTAGAGATGTTGTCCCTGCTACATCAAAAGGACTTAACGGTGATATGCCAGGCATGGTATACGCAAACGCCAATTACATTTATTTTTGTATAGCACCGTGGGATGGTATTGCTGACATATGGATTAGAACTCCTGTTATTTTAGCCACATTCTAAGGAATCATGAATGTCACTGTCTTGGATAACACCCCCTGGATCTCTAGGGAGCATAAACGAGAGAGATAGGCAAGATATAACAATTCTTGCTACCTCAACTCAAGGCCCAGTGACCTTTTCTATACAGGCAGGATCCTTGCCTAGAGGTCTTAGATTAGAAAATAATAATATACTAGGAACTCCTTTTGAAGTTTCTAAGCCCACCACTTCACGCTTTGTTATCCGAGCCAGCGATGGTGTTGAAAATAAAGATAGAACATTTAGCATATCTGTAGGAGGGTACGACGAACCTCGATGGGTAACTACAGAAGGTCTATTACCCGTAGGACCTAATTCAACATTTTTTGTTCTTGACAACGATAAAGTAGATTTTCAATTAATAGCAATGGATCCTGATATGCCTGCCGGGGATACTATAGAATATTATATTCCTTACAACGGCGGCGAACTTCCTCCCGGATTAACATTATCAAGAAGCGGACGTATAACAGGGTTTACGGATCCTATTTTTGCCCTAGACTACAAGATATACAGCGGTAATTTTGATTTAAATTTATTTGATTCTGAACCTTACGATTTAGGTACTAGACCCATTAATGGCTTTGACAGTTTTGATTTTGATTCAAGGACCTTCGACTACTTCGACGAAACAGGATTTCCGAGACGATTAACACGCTACTATCAATTTACAGTAGTTGCCACAGACGGATTATTTGAAGACCGTCGAACTTTTCAAATTTATGTTGTCAGCGAAGATTTCCTAAGATCCGACAATACTATAATGCAAGTCGGCACAGGTATATTTAGAGCTGATAATACCTATGTAAGAAGACCAATCTGGTTAACTGAACCAGACCTAGGAATTAGACGTGCTAATAATTATGTAACAGTTTATCTAGATGTATATAATCCGCCATCGATGCCAGGTTATATTTCATATAGATCAGAAACAATTAATCCCGAATTCAGCGGAAAATCTGTTAGAATATTTAGAGACGAAACAGATTATATTGAAGTAGACATGGTTCCAGACACTAAAGGCGTGACTGGCTTACCTAGAAGAAATCAAAAGTTTGCAGTTGCTGATGTTTACAATTATCTAGACAGTTCTCTCGGAACCTACACAATTTTACAAGTAGAAAAAATTGATGGATATACTGCTAGATACGGAATTACCTTTGATCCTAGTTTAGGTGAAAGAGTAATCCAGGATGCTGAGATAATATTTGGCAACGATAGCGTATTTCCTCCAGGGTTAGATCTTGATACGATAACAGGAGAACTAGTAGGCAGTTTACCTTATCAACCAAGAATAACAACAGATTATAAATTTACAGTAAGTGCTATAAACACATACGACAACGGCGTATCTGCTTCTACAGCTAGAACATTTAGTCTAAGAGTATTAGGAGAAATCGAAAGCGGTATTGTATGGATATCAGATAGAGAGCTAGGTACTATCAGTCCTAATAAAGACAGCATGTTATTTGTAGAAGCACAGTCTAAAATAAATGGCGGGAATGTATTTTATCAACTAAGATCGGGACAGCTACCTCCAGGATTAAGATTGTTACCGTCAGGTGAAATATACGGTAAGGTTAATCAAATAGGCACAGAGGCGGTAGAAGGCATAACTAGATTCTATAATTGGGATGGGAGCAGTGCTAGAGAGTATAGCTCAACAACTTATGATAGTAACTTAACATCATTCGATAGAATCTATACATTTATTGTCGAAGCTAGAGATATTTTAAACTATACAGAAAGTGCTAAAACTTTTCAGATAAGAATAGAAACACAAGCCGACATAGTCTATAGTAATTTATATTTTAAAGCCTATCAGAAAAAATCAAAGAGAGAAGTTTGGAATAATTTTATTTCAGATTTTTCTATTTTTATTCCAGAAAAAATCTATCGTTATGGCGATCCTGCGTTTGGAGTACAAGACGAAATTAAGATGCTGATGTTCGCTGGTATCGAAAGTAACAATGCCGAAACGTTTGTGCAAGCAATGAGCAGAAATCATTACTTTAAAAGACTCAATTTTGGTAGTGTAAAAAAAGCAGTGGCTAAAGATACATCTACTCAAAATGTAATGTATGAAGTAGTGTATGTAGAAATAGTTGATCCATTAGTCAAGAACGGAAAGAGTATATCTAATTTAATAGCATTATCAGATACCATCAACAGTCCATTTTTAATTAATAACACAAGAATAAATGTCAGTAGCGATATTCCCTTGGCCAGTGATAAAGATCATCAAAGGGTATTTCCAAACTCTATCAAAAATATGCGTAAGCGACTTAAGCAGACAGGAAGTAGAGATAGATCATACTTACCGTTATGGATGAGAAGTATTCAGGAAGATCAATTCGCAGAACCAGGATTCGTAAGTATGATCCCGTTGTGCTACGCTAAACCCGGGCAAGCAGATGATATTATACTAAACATTAAAAACAGCCAATTTGATTTTAAAGTTTTGGACTTTGAAGTAGATCGCTATATCATAGATGCTTTAGACGGAGAAATAGAGGATAAATATCTCGCATTTCCGACATTTGAAGCAGAGAAATTTAGACAATAAATACCTATAAGGTGGAGATAAAAGATGCCAACAAACAGTAATATTAACGCAACAGCTATTGACGAGGCCTATCCTGTTGCTGGTGTGGATAATGATACACAAGGTTTTAGAGATAACTTCTCGTATATCAAGACTGCGTTAAACACTGCCAAAACAGAAATAGACGAATTACTAAATTATACTGCTAGACTCGATCGTGATAATAGCTACAACAACAAAGTTTTATCAAATGCTGTATTAAAACAAAATCAACACAGTCTTAATAATTACGGAACTGGTTCTGGTGTAAGTAATAGGATCGATATAAATTTTGGAAACGCAGATTATCAAGTTTATCGACTAGACGATGATGTAACTTTCGAGTTTGAAGGATTTTCAACTGATAACGTAAACAAAGTTACAGTAGAATTATTATCCGATGGCGGAACTTATAATGTATCTTTTTTTACAGACGGTGCTTATCCTATCAAAAAAAGCAGCAATTTTCCAACATCGTTGGCTGTGTCTAGCACATCTAATCCAATTTTAATCGAAATAACAACTAGAGCCAAAAGCCAAGATCCAGGTTCTTTGGGCAGAGTTATTTTCCTTAACTACCTAGGACAATTTTCATAATGTTCCATCCGCTTGAAGGCGATCTTAGTAAACTCAAAGATTCAGAAGTAGAATCTAAATTACAAGAATTGACTAGAAAATATTACCAAGCATCCCGTTTCGGAAGCCAAGAACTATTGACACAACTGTCAACATTTGTTACAATATATAGAGATGAAATGCGTAAACGACAAGCTAAATCATTATCTATAAACAATAACGTAACGAACGAAGACTTGGGTCAACTTATTAATGTCGATTAATACAGACGAAAATCTATTACAAGGTATCTTAAAACACGGTCCGAATATTTTGGAGCACTGCCTTGTAGACGTAGATAATCCAAATATTGAAAATTATATACAAAGGATAAGCGACGAAAAACTCTCTTATCCTTTTCCTTTGATTGAGGAACCACATGGTCGAAAGTGGTTTATTCCTAAAGAGTATAAGGAAATGGACATAGAAGAATTTTTAGTAAACCAATGTCCAAAAGAAAATTATGATAGGTTAGTTGAAGAACTAAATCTATACAAGAAACACAATATGTTAGATGTACTAAAAGTTATGAAATATCTTGTAGATACATTAAGAAAAAATAATATAGTTTGGGGAGTAGGCAGAGGAAGTTCCGTTTCTAGCTACTGTTTGTACCTCATAGGTATACATAAGATAGATAGTGTTAAATATAGATTGCCTATATCGGACTTCTTTAAAGGAGAATAAAATGGGAAAGACTTATAGAACAATGCAGGGCAAAGAGATCGACATGGAAAAACTAGCCCTATTAAATGAACTAACTCCAGCAGTAGGAAATGCTAGAGTAAATGCTCGCGGGGATGAATTAGGTCCTGGCGGACAAATTATCAGAAAGCGTGAAGATATTGTTTCTGATTATTATGAAAAAAATCCTAAGAGTGTAAAATCGGAAAAGAAAGCTCAGGAATAAAATGGCTGCTTACGAACCAAAGAAATTAAAAATTAGAGCGATCCATGCTGATGTTTTAATCATTGATATGGAGTTCGGTGAAAAGAAAACCAGTTCCGGTATCATTTTAAAATCCGACGACGGTAAAGTACATGGTATTAAACCACGTTGGGGCAAGGTATATAAAATAGGTCCTGAGCAGAAAGATGTTAAAGAAGGTCAATGGGTTTTAGTCGAACACGGCCGTTGGACTAGAGGCATGGAAATAGACGACGGCGACGGAATAAAAACTGTACGTAAGGTTGACATTAAATGTATGTTAGCTATTTCAAACGACCCGCCAACATCAGACGATAATTTTATACCTCTGGTAAATTCTTAATGGGTTTTAGAAAAAGTTGGGATGCTGCTGATATAGCTAATCAGCTACATTCTCTATCAAGAGAATGTGCTAGTGCTTATAACGACGGCTTTACTGCTTTCGAATGTAAAAAAGATCTTTATCTTATCAAAAACATAGTAGATGAAGCATTAGCTGATGCTCCTGACTTTGGTGAATTAGAGCACCGTTGGTTAAAAGAGCAAGAACAGAAAAAAATACTTAAGATCCTCAAGGAGAAACAATGACTAATCCATTTAGAGATCAGGAACGTTTTATGCGAGCCTGCGATCAATCAGTAGACAGTTTTAATTTAGATCAATTTAATTTGTATCTTAAATTAATGGAAGAAGAATGGAAAGAACTAAAAGTAGCCATTGATAACAATGACCGATTAGAAACTCTAGATGCCTTGTTAGATTTTATTGTAGTAACCATAGGTGCTATCCATTCCGGCGGATATGATGGAGAGGATGGATGGAAAGAAGTCATGCGTACTAACTTAGCCAAGATTGACAAAGAAACTGGCAAGGTTCGTAAGCGTGAGGATGGTAAAGTTTTAAAACCCTTAGGTTGGACACCCCCAGATCTAAAACCATTTGTTAAATGAAACGCTCATTACTGATAGCAATATCAGTACTGATGATCAACAAAGTCTATGCTGTCGACCGGCCTTCTCATTTAGTTCTAGATATTTCAAAAAAAGAAACTATATCTTCTAGCTACGAAGATAAAGTACGTCCTATTGCGTCAATTACAAAATTAATGACTGCTCTAATCATTGTAGAGTCAAATATAGCTATGAATGATGAAGTCGACTACAAAGGGGGCATATGGCGAAGCAAACGAGTAAAAAGATCTGACCTTCTTGAATCATTGTTAATCAAAAGCGACAACCAAGCGGCAGACGCATTGGCAGCATCCTTTCCTGGCGGTAAAGAGCTGTTTGTTGCTTTCATGAATATCAAAGCCAAACAACTGGGTATGAAAGACACGCAGTTCGAAGATCCTAGCGGACTAGGACGTAACAATCTGAGCACGGCCAAAGATCTTACTATTTTGGTAACAAAGGCGTACGAGCATCCAGAGATCAGTAATACATCAGCATCTAAGTTTTTCAAAGTCGAAATCAAGAATAAAAGAAAGATCACATACATGTCAGTAGGTAATACCAATACTGCTCTGTTGAATATTTTTGATAATATTACTTTGAGCAAAACTGGCTATACTGACCCGGCAGGACGCTGTTTGGCATTAATAGTTGAGAAAAATAATAAAAAGTATGCTATAATAATACTAGGTGAAAGAACTTCTGGTGATAGATTCTATCGTGCTAGAAATTTAATTAATATGGTATCAGAATGAAAAAAGGTTTTACGTGTTCTACATTTGATCTGTTTCACGCAGGTCATATCATGATGCTTAAAGAAGCCAAAACGCAATGTGATCATTTGATCGTGGGGCTACAAACAGATCCCACAATTGATCGCCCGGATACTAAAAACAAACCTATCCAAAGTGTGTTTGAACGATATGAGCAACTTAAGGCTTGTAAGTACATTGACGAAATCCTTGTCTATGAAACAGAACAAGACCTTGTAAACATCTTGCTTTCTTATCCTATAGATGTTAGAATATTAGGACAGGAGTATGCAGAAAAAGATTTTACTGGTAGATATGAGTGTGCTGATCGCGGGATAGAGTTTTACTTTAACAAGCGTGAACACAATTTTTCAACTAGTGAACTACGACAACGGGTTATAGCCGCAGAAATTAACAAAGGTTTAATGACATGACAATGGATCAAGCAGCAATTTTTTTAGCAAGTAGTATTTTGGCCGGACTCGGATTTATTGTTGTATTTGCTGTTGTATTGGTTATAAACAATCTCCTTCATAGATACTGGAAACCTCTTCATTTATATAAAATGATGGATCCAAATGCTAGATTTGCAGAACCGCACGAATTAGATCAAATAAACAAGGACAAAAAATGAGAGACCTATGGGTAGAAAAGTATCGACCTAAAAGCATAGATGGTTATGTTTTTAGAGATGCCCATCAACGAAAACAAGTAGAAACTTGGATCAAAGATAAAAGCATTCCACATTTACTGTTGAGCGGTAATGCTGGAATTGGTAAGACAACGCTGGCAAAAATTCTTATCAACGAAATTGGTATCGAAGAATATGATATTCTAGAAATCAACGCAAGCCGTACAAACTCTGTCGATGATGTCAGAGACAAAATTACAAACTTCGTCCAGATTATTCCGTTTGGACCTTTTAAGGTGGTACTGTTAGATGAAGCTGATTATCTTAGTCCGAATGCTCAGGCGGCGTTACGTGGGGTCATGGAGGAGTATCACTCAACTGCTCGTTTCATCCTCACCTGTAACTACCCTAATCGCATTATCCCTGCTTTACACTCACGATGTCAAGGATTTCACGTTGAGCGAACGGATTTTACTGAGTTTACCGCTCGTGTTGCTACTATTCTTGTTGAAGAGGCTGTGGATTTCGATCTTGAAACGCTAGACAATTATGTTAAAGTAACATATCCAGATTTACGTAAGTGTATCAATCTTGTTCAACAAAATGTACAAGAAGGAAAACTCTTGCCACCAAATAAAGGCGATGAAGGTACTGCTGACTGGAAATTCGACATGGTTGAACTTTTCAACGCAGGCAAACTCAACGAAGCACGTAAATTGCTCTGCGGTAAACTAAGAGCAGAAGAAATGGAAGAAGTCTATCGCTGGCTCTACGATAATATTGCTATTTTTGGCGAGGAAGCAAAGCAAGACAACGCTATATTAATCATCAAGCAAGGACTGGTAGATCATACATTGATTTCCGATCCTGAAATTAATCTTTCTGCTACATTAGTTAAATTATCCAAACTTAAATTATGAAACAGAAATTTATTAGCCTATACATGGATTGGGCTGAACGCTGTTCAAAACTTAGTCATGCTATGCGATTACAAGTTGGTGCTGTTATTGTCAAAGACGATAGTGTTATCAGTTATGGATACAACGGTATGCCTGCTGGTTGGGATAACAACTGCGAAGATAAAGTATTCGATCCCGGAGCGGGCGGATGGTTAAGCCCTGAAGAATTTGAAGTACAATATCCTTATGAGGAATGGCATTCAGAAGCGGAACGTAGGGTTAGATATGGATTAAAAACAAAACCAGAGGTGTTACATGCGGAATCTAATGCGATTGCGAAACTGGCAAAGTCTAACAACAGTGGTGTGGGTGCTACTATGTTTATTACCCATGCTCCATGTATGGAGTGTGCCAAACTTATATTCCAAAGTGGTATTGGCAGTGTTTTATATCGGAACTCTTATAGGGATACTAGTGGTGTCGAGTTTCTTGAGAAGTCGGGGGTCAAAGTAGAACAGGTGGAATTTTGAAATACAGATATATGCTAGTCTCCTATCATCAAAGAGATGACGGAAAATATAATGAACTTACTGAGTTTAAGAACAGTTTGAAATTCAAAAACAGACATCGTGCTAAGGTCATCTTAGACCTTAAGAAAAAAACTATCCTTAAAAACGAGTTAAACTCCAACGCATCATTTAACGATATGTTGGAGTTCTATAAGAAAGTTATTGGTTCTACTTTACTCGATTACCTCCCGTCATAATCTCCGTAGATAGCTAATATTTCTTTGACCGCTTTATGTCGCTCTACATCCTCGACACTAAACTGGCAAATATCAACATGTTTGTGATTTTCAAAATTATTATATAATTTTAAAAATTCAAGTAATCCGTTTGAAGCTGGCCTGTCTGCTTGTTGTAAATCTCCTGTTACTACCATCCTAGAGCCGTCTCCCAATCTAGTCAACAACATTTTCATCTGACTAGGGGTTGCGTTCTGCATCTCATCAGCGATGATAAAGCTCTTTTTAAATGTACGTCCTCTCATATATGCTAAAGGACTGATCTCAATCACCCCCTCTTTAATAAAATTTTCTATTTCTTTAGCATAATAGTATTCTTCGAATACGTCAAAAATAGGGCGTGTCCAAGGTTCCATCTTTTGCTGTAGAGTTCCTGGTAGGAATCCATGCTGCTCGTCCACGCTTACAGCTGGTCGAGTAACCACGATCTTATCGATCTCTCCCTCTTGAAACAGTTTTACTGCCCACTGGCAGGCTAGCATAGTTTTACCAGTTCCTGCGGGCCCAATAGCAAATACTATGTTTTTCTGTTCTTCTTGGAGTTTTAAGAGATAATTCTCTTGATTGAGGTTTTTAGGATATATCAGTACCCTATTTTTCTTTTTTGGAAGGAATTTATTTATTTGAACTACGTTATCTTGCTCTTGTACAGCTAGATTTTTGACTGATTTTCTTTGTTTTCTCAAAGGATAGCCTCCTAATTAAGTGAGCGGCACGGACCTTTCAACCGTTGTGTCCGTGACCGAACACATCAGTATTTAATGCCTGAGTCAAAAAATAATAACTTAAGATAATTTTTCTGCGATAAATACTATTGGAGATTAAAAGCTATGCGTGATACTCGCGAAATACTACAAAACATAGAGAATATCTATGGTTCAAACAACAGCTTAAAATTACTAAAAGACTTCGAGCGTGTGCTTGACGAGCTAGATCTATATGTTTACGAAAACTGGATCGACGGAGAGCTGTTAGAAGGTCCTAAAGAATCTAGATATTTTATCAGTTGTAAATTTATGTGGCCAGAAAAGAAAATGCCTAATCCTAAAGGAGGCATGAGATTACTAGACTACGGCTGTAGAGTATTCTTTGAACAAGATGAGATGGCTGAAGTGAGGAAGATTAAAACCCCAGACGATATTCGTCCTGGTACCAAGCAAGGTAAAATAGATCACAAATCTGTATGGATTGTAGAAATACGTATGCCTAAGAAATTAATGTTTGATGTTGATAAAGGTTATAGGAAACTTACTAAAAATAAAGTAGAAAGTCCTATGGCTGGTGTTATTACTGCTGTGCCTCCATCGCAACAAAGCCAAGCTGAACCTGTAGAAGGGGGAACACAATAATGACACAATTACAAGAAGGTCTTCGACCCAACGATCTAGTTGATATGGTTTTTGACAGCATTGAAATTGATTCTTTCCAAAGTAAGATGGGGGAAGATAGGGATGTCTGTGTAGTGTCGTTTAAAGCCAGAGAGCGTGGTCCAGCTAGAGACATGATGGAGTTCATCGAAAAAGGTTATGCTTTTGTACTCGATGCCGATGTAAGTTCTGGAGAGGATAAGCACGGCCTTTATCATATTTTTATTGAGTTAAAAAGAACTCCAGCTTTATACGATCAAATCAACGAATTAATAGATGGCATTAAAAGATTAACAGCTATTAACGAATGGAAATTTAAATACCATAAAGGTAATAGGTATCAGAGCTTAGATGAACAGGCTTTAAAATCAGCAGTTCCTGGTACTCCAGACGCCTACGATATGATGGTCGAAACTATTAGAGTAGAAAGCATCAAACGTTTCTTTTCTAAAACATTTAAAAATGAATTAATTATAGAAGGAAACAAAATCACTGTTATCAAACCCTTTGGATCTAGATTTACTTTTAATCTAATAGAATTTGGTCAAGCAGATGATTTACAAGTGAAAATCACCGAAACAGTAAAAATTGATACTAAAAGCATGGCAGAAGTCATGTGGCTTACTAAAGTCTTGGGAGACTTTAATATTACGAAGTATGGTGATCAATTCGTCCTAGAAGACGGAAAGAAATCCATGATAATTAAAATGGAGGAGCAATAATGAGTTTTGATTTTGAATTTACAAAAGCACATCTAAAAGAAATGATCGGTAATAATCCTTACTTGGATAATTGGCATCATGCTTTATGTGAAATTCTTCCAGAGTATGAAATTAATACCAAAGAGCGTGTAGCGGCATTTATTGCTCAATGTGCTCACGAGAGTGGCGGATTTAAATTCTTAAAAGAAAATTTAAATTACAAAGCACCTAGCCTGCGTAAAGTATTTCCTAAATATTTTCCAGACGATGCTATTGCTGCTGAATATGCTAACAAGCAAGAAAAAATTGCTAACAGAGTCTATGCTAGTCGCATGGGCAATGGTGACGAAGCCTCTGGTGATGGGTGGAGATACTGCGGTCGTGGTCTTATCCAGTTAACTGGTAAAAATAATTACACATTCTTTGCTGCTAGCCTAGACATGAAAGTTGAAGATGTTCCAGAATATCTAGGTACCTTTGAGGGTGCTGTTCAATCAGCTTGCTTCTTCTGGGAACAAAACAATCTCAATCAATGGGCAGACAAGAGAGACATCCTAACATTGACTAAACGCATCAACGGTGGAACAATTGGACTTGAAGATCGTCAGAAACATTACGATCACGCTCTTCACGTTTTAGGAGTTCACTAAGATGTGGTTAACTGGATGGATGCTGAGCTTTATTCCAGACAGCTTCTTTCTCTGGGTTTCCTACACTTTGATAGGTATAGGTGTAGGTCTTTATGTTCTCAGCAAAATAGTTAAATGGCTTCCTATATTAAGTCAGTATAAGTTTCCTGCTGAAATTTTAGGAGTTCTAATATTAACTGTGGGAGCGTATGTATTTGGTAGTTATGGTACTGAGATGGTATGGCGTGAACGTGTTAGAGAATTAGAAGCCAAAGTAGCTATAGCAGAACAAAAATCTAAAGAAACTAATACAATCATCAAAGAAAAAATTATAACCAAAGTCAAGGAAATTAAGGTGTTCCAAGATCGCATCAAGGAAGTTATTGTAGAAAAAGAAAAGATTATTGACGCACAATGTAAGGTTCCACAAGAAGCCTTAGATATTCTTAACGAAAGTGCTGCAGGTGTACCTGAAGGAGAAAAGAAATGAAATTCTTAATCTTATTAATACCTGCTTTTCTATTAACTGGTTGCTTTACTACTACTGCTCCAGTAAAACGTAACTTTCCAGATGTACCTACTGAACTAATGACAGTTTGTCCAGATCTTAAAAAAGTAGATAAGGGCACAGAATCTTTGAGCAGGGTACTTACAGTTGTCACAGAAAATTATACTCAATATCACGAGTGTAAGTTAAAAGTTGATAATTGGATATTATGGTACGAGTCACAGAAAAAAATCTTTGACGAAGTGAAATAAGTTTTTGCAGGAGCGGCACATGGCAAAAATACTAGAAAAAAATTCAAGATACAATAGATACGATATGGACAGTGATGGTACTGTTAGTGACGAAGAAATCAACAACGCTAATGAAATTTTAGAGATTGAGCTTCGAGAAGAGAAAGCAGATGCTCATAGAAGAATGGCATGGGTTGCGATGGTTTCAATGATCATCTTCAGCGGATTTTTATTTTTACCAATAATTGAAGTTGAACGTGTAAAGGCCTTGGCTGATCTTTTAGGAATGTTCTATATTGCTCAAGCCGGTGTAGTAGGTGCTTATATGGGTGTAACAGCCTGGATGAGCAGAAAATAATTTAATCAAGGAGATTTAAATGAAATTATTTTTAACAATGTTAATGGCGGGCTTTTTAGCTGCTGGTTCAGCATACGCTGATAATCATGACAAAAAAGAGCCAGAAACTAAAAAAGTCTGTGTTGATGTACAAGGTAAAGATGGTAAGCCAGTAATGGATCCAAAAACCAAAAAACCAAAACAAGAGTGTAAAACAGTTAAGAAACATCAAAAGCATGAAGGCACCAAAGTTCCCGACGCAAAGAAATAATTCTGTTTTTGACTTTTATCAAAGGGTATAGTATAATTACTACTATACCCTTTTTTACTCTATGATAGATTATTATAAAACTTTAGGTGTAGGAAAATCTGCTACACAGGACGAAATTAAAAAAGCATATCGTAGCTTGGCTATGAAGCATCATCCTGACCGCGGCGGTGACGCTAATAAATTTAAAGAAATTGAAGAAGCGTATCGCACACTCAGCGACGACGAAAAAAGATTTCAATACGACAATCCTAATCAATACCAGTTTAATACCAGTAATATGGGGGATGATATCTTCACAACATTTTTTGGTGGAGGTAGTCCTTTTGGATTTGGTTTCCAACAGCAACAAAGAAATACCAATATAGGTGCTAATGTCACTATTACTCTAGAAGATGTGTTAACTGGTAAAACAATAGACGCCGAGATTAGTTTTAGAAACGGTCAGAAAAAATTAGTTTCTATAAACATACCCGCAGGTATTGAAGATAATATACAAATTAGATATCCCGGAATGGGAGATCACAGTATTCCCAAACTTCATCCCGGCGACCTTATTGTAACTGTTAGGATAATACCTCATCCAATATGGCGTAGAGAGCATTCTAATCTATTATTAGAAAAAGAAATAGATGTTTGGGAAGCACTATTAGGATCCGAAGTAACTTTTGAAACTTTAGAAAAGAAAACTCTAAGCATAACAGTACCAGCTGGAACACAGCCTGGTACAGTGTTTAGCTGCAAAGGAGAAGGCCTACCACATCCTAGATCAGGAGTTCGTGGAGCTATTTTAATTAAAGTTAAAGTTAACATACCAAAAATACTTTCTGAGCAAGCAAAAAAACTTATAGAGGATTTACGCAATGGCATTTGAACTTGGCCCGCACGATGCTTTAACACAGGTTAGCTCAGACTGGGATTTCTCAGTTGATCAGAATGCTGAAGACCTAGAAAAACAAATGATAGACTTTATGTTAGATAATAACGGCATAGGGCTAGCTGCTAATCAAATAGGATTTACAAAGAATGTTTTTGTAATAGGTAGTAAAAATATCTCAGGATACGAACCCATGGCTGTGTTTAATCCTAAAATTTTAGAAGTAAGCAAAGACACAGAACTTTTTAAAGAAGGATGTTTAAGTTATCCTGATCTATGGTTGACTATTAAACGACCTAAAGCTATTATCGCAGAGTTTCAAAATAGCAAAGGCGACATTGTTACTGCTGAGATGGACGGGCTAATTGCTAGATGTTTTCAACACGAGTTTGATCACCTAAAGGGAATCTGTTTCGTTGACAGAGTATCTCAGATGAAGCTACAATTAGCTATTAAAAAAATTAATAAGAGAAAATAATCAATGCTAGAACCAAGCAAAAAACTCCAAGCAGTCTTTGAAAAAGCGATCGATGTTGCTCAAAGACTAGAACACGAATATATTACTATTGAACATTTGACCTTTTCTATTATGTTAGATGAGGAAACATTCAATGGTTTACAGAAATCCGGATTTGCTAGCGAGTACCTCAAGGTTAATTTAGAGCATTTTCTTAAAACAAAATTAGATGATATTAGAACTGGCACTGATAAACACAAGCCAAAAAGAACTACTTCAGTTGAGCGTGTACTAAACAGAGCATTTACACAGGCTTTATTCAGTGGACGACAAGTTATTGAGGTAGAGGATGTATTAATTGCCATTATTGGAGAAAGAAAGAGTTTTAGTTTTTATTACATGACTAAATCTGGAATTACTAAAGAAAAACTAATTGAATACTTCCAATCTAAATTCGAAAACGATATCGACGTAGACGAACAAACTCCTAGACTAAATCATAACCAATTAGATAAAATCCTCAATCAATTCTGTAGCAATCTAAGTCTCTTGGCGAAACAACGCAAAATTGATCCGGTAATTGGCAGAGACGATGAGCTAGAAAAAATACAACTTATTTTAGCACGTAGGACAAAGAGCAACGTTCTATTAGTTGGCGAACCCGGTGTTGGTAAAACTGCTATAGCGGAAGGCCTAGCTCGCAAAATATTTGAAAAGAAAGTTCCTAAATTTATATTAGACCACAGCGTCTATACACTAGATATCTCTGCGTTACTAGCAGGCAGCAAATATCGCGGCGACTTTGAGGAACGAATCAAAGCAGTTCTAACAGCCTTAGAGAAAAAAGGAAAAATTATTCTGTTCATCGACGAAGCACATATGATGAATGGTGCCGGTGCTGCCAACGGTTCTGCCAATGACTTGGCTAATATTCTCAAGCCTATGCTGACTAAAGGTACTATGAAAGTTATCGCTAGTACAACTTGGGAAGAATATCGCAAGCACTTTGAAAAGGATCGTGCTCTAATGCGTCGATTCCAGCGTGTCACGGTTGACGAGCCCACACCAGAACTGTCAGTTAAGATTATTAAAGGTATTCGAAAGTATTACGAGCAGTTCCACGGTGTTAAAATTACCGATGCTGCTATTGAACAGGCTGTAAAAATGAGTATCAAATATATGCCCGATAAAAAATTACCAGATAAGGCTATTGATATTATTGACTGTTCTGCGGCTAGATATAAAATCAAAGATAATGATGTTGAAACTGCTGTAAGTATTGTTGATATCGAACAGGTTATGTTCGAAGTTAGTAAAATGACTAACATGCCGTTTGAAACAGTTAGCGAAAAAGAATCTAAAAATCTGTCAGACTTAGAAGCTAATCTAAAAAATTCTGTTTTTGGTCAGGAATCGGCAATCTCTAACTTGCTCGATAAAATCTTTGTAGCACAAGCAGGCATGAAAGTGCCCAATAAGCCTATTGGATGTTTCTTGTTCGTAGGTCCGACCGGTTGCGGTAAAACTGAGACTGCTAAAGCATTGTCTGAAAAGATGACAATGCCGTTAGTAAGATTTGATATGAGTGAGTATCAAGAAAAGCACAGTGTGGCAAGGCTGATCGGTGCTCCTCCTGGCTATGTAGGCTTTGAGGATAATGCTGGACAACTGATTACTAAACTTCAGGAAACACCAAACTGCGTTTTATTGCTTGATGAAATCGAAAAAGCTCATCCAGATGTTTCTAATATTTTGTTACAGTTCATGGATAATGGTTTTGTTACAGGCAGTAATGGTAAGCAGGCGGATGGACGTAACAGCATTCTTATCATGACATCAAACTTAGGTGCTGCTGATAATGAAAGAAACACTATTGGGTTTGGCGATTTAAACAAAGATGGCGAGGATGATAAAGCGGTTAAGAAATTCTTTGCTCCTGAATTCCGTAATCGTTTAGATGCTATTGTTAAATTTGGCGGATTATCGATGGATACTGTCAAAGTTATCGTAGACAAGTTTATGCGTGAACTAAATCATCAGATCAAAGACAAAGGTGTAGAAATTGTACTTACAGATGATTCTAGAGATTGGCTAGCTAAAAATGGTTATAATGCCAAATTAGGTGCTAGACCGCTAAACAGACTAATTGATAACGAAATCAAATCACCTGTTAGTAGAAAAATACTATTCGGTGAATTGAAAAATGGAGGCAAAGTATTTGTTAATGTGGTTGACAACAAACTAGATTTTGTTGTAAAATCGCAAGAAGACGAGCTAGACAAGTACGAAAAACGTGCTTTCAAACACCATAGAAGGATTCTAGACGGTGCTCCATTGATAAAAGATGATACAATACAAGCCAACTAAAAAGTTATTCTACGGAAAATGGCTTTACAAAGTCAGCTATAACATTGACGGCTGTTCATTCATTAGGCACAAGTCTTTTGACGATGTTGAGAATACTATCGAAAAACTTGTGCCTAATAGTTCTTACAATCGTAAAATTATCAATAGCAAAGACGATCTAGTACACCTCACTGGATTATTAAAAAAAGTTCCCAGAAATTCCTATGACATTAGGATAGAAACAAATATCATCGATGTTTACACCAGCGACGAAGCATTTTTTAACACAATGCTATGTCTGTTGCCCGGAAAAATAAGATTCGCACAAAAACCCGAACAACAACTATCTGACAAACATATCATTCTTGTAAAAAAGTATCCTCAAGATAAATTTACTATGCGGGTATACATGAAACCCCATAAAATGGATGTTAGTGAAAAACCACAGTATATTAAATGGTTAAAAAGCGTTAATGGGGTTTCTATTTCAGACGCTGTATCGCAATGGTTTTTAGTTACAGGGTGGAACTGGGATCGTAGATATATCCTTGTAGATAGCGAAAAAACGCTTCTGATGCTGAAATTAAAGAATTCCAACGTAATTGGCACAGTCTATAACCTAGTTATACAGGACTAATACAATTTCTTATCAATTCTAGTCTGCGATAAATATAGTATCATCTTCAAAGAGAGATACTATGCGAGATATTCTTAATAAATTAAATGTAATCAACGAATCTTCCCTCAAAGATCAGGGAGATCTAGAAGCTAAACGCAAGGCCCTAGCTGATCTAGAATCAGATCCTGTAGCATCATCAGACCCTGAAATTTCGTCTGCTATAGAGCAACGTAAAGCAGATCTCGAACGAGAAGCTAAATCTAAAGGGTTTTCCGAATCTTTAGAAATAGGCGACGGGTTCGGTATTAGCTTTTCTGAAGATTTTGAGATTCAAACAGAAATTGTAGATATCCTAGAAGATGGTATCGTAATCGAGCTAGATGACACTGCCTTAGATATGCTGACCAACGAAGGTTTAACATTTTTAGAAGGCGAAGTAGTCAACGAAGAAAAACAAAAAGGTGTTGATGGCAAAGCCTGTTGGAAAGGCTACAAGCGTATGGGCACCAAACAGAAAGGTGGCAAGACCGTAGACAACTGTGTCAAGATGGGAGAAGATATAGAAGAAGATCAAACAGACGAAGCCAAGTACCAAGGTCGTGAAGTACCGTTGGGCAAGAAGATGGCCGGCGATGTTAAAAAATCAAAAGTATATGTACGCAAGCCCAATGGCAATATTGTCAAAGTAAACTTTGGCGATAAGAAAATGCGTATTAAGAAATCAAATCCAGCACGTAGAAAATCATTCCGTGCTAGACATAATTGTAAAAATCCAGGCCCACGTTGGAAAGCACGTTACTGGTCTTGTAGGAGTTGGTAATGAGATTATTCGAACTATTTGGCCCTGAGTCAGAAAACAAAGACGAAAGGCGTAATTCAGATATTGATTACGTATCTGATTTGAAATTTTTTATAGACAATGACAACGAACTAGTAAGTCAAAGTTTATTTCCGGCTATTAAGAAACATAAGGCATTAGGTGGAGAACCTGGGCAATATCATGTTTATCTCAATGCTGTAAAATCAGCAATTCCTAAATACTGTGCAGAATACGAAATGTCCGATATAGAAGAAGATATTTTCACTAACGAAGTTATTGAAGCAGTTTGTAAAAGATTTGCCGAAGAACAATGTAATTATTTAGAACGCGGCGATTATGAGACTTAAAGAACTATTTGAACAAGTAGACAAAACTGTAGCGGTTGCCTTTGGTAGGCTTAATCCTCCTACCATTGGTCACGAAAAATTAATCAAAGCTGTAATGGATCAACCAGCAGATGCTCATTTCTTATTTGTATCACACACTCATAAGCCTACAGGAAAGAACAAAACAAGATTTGAAAATCCGTTGCCGTTTGATACAAAACTACATTTTATACAAAAAGCATTTCCTAATATTCCTATAGGCGACACATCTGTTAAGACAGTTATAGAAATGATGAAGTATCTAGAAGACAAAGGCTATGAAACAGTAATCATGGTCTGCGGTTCAGATCGAGTACCTGAATTCACTCAGCTTCTAAATGATCGAAACGGTAGTGATTATAATATTAAAAATTTAAAAATACAATCTAGCGGCATGAGAGATCCAGACTCCCCGGGAGCAGAAGGCATGAGCGGTACCAAAATGAGACAGGCTGCTATAGATAATGACATTGACAAATTTAAATCAGGACTAGCTTCAGGATTACAAGGTGATGTTGAAGCAGTATTTTCTGCAGTCAGGGAAGGATTACAACCTTGGATATCGGAAGGCGTTTCAGAAAGCTATGGACGCTACTGGTGCTCAACTGATAAGAAATGGAAAACACGTAAAGGTCCTAAACAGAAGAGATCATCATGAAAGCAAAAGAAATTATACCAGCAAGCAAACCTAGAAATTTTGTAGCTAAAAATCAAAAGACTTCAGGTGCCGGAGCACACAAAGATAAAAAGAAAGCACAAAAGCAAGGTGATGTAAAGCATAAAGGCACGATAGAAGAATACGGTGATACTGCTAAAGGTCAGAAGATGCTGACTAAAGTACAGAAACGTGCTGTAGGTCGTGTAACAAGTAAACGAGCAGATACTGATCCTAAGTATGCTAAAAAGAATAGCGATACTGCTAATCGTGCTTGGGACAGGATGGATACAGGTGAAAGTATGGACGAAAGAGTAAGAGATCCAGAAGATTGGGATGAAGGCAATACAGAACCGCCTAACAACTTTGCCGTTTATATCAACGGTAAGAAATGGAAAGTATTTAAAGGCCGTGGATATTACGCAGACGACGAGCGTGAAAGGCAACACTACTATCAGTTAAAAGATTGGGCTGCTAAGAAAACTGCGACTACTGGTAAAAAGTGGGAAGTTTCTATCACCGGCGAACCGGCAACAGAATAATGAATTTAGAAGACCTTAAACGTTTAGCCGGTATTAAAGAATTTAAAGGTTACCAACCCTATGGTGGTAGCAATATCAGCATCACTGGTACAGAAAAAAGACAATTAGAAAAGAAACACAATATAAAACCCGGAACACCAGAATGGTTTAAACTATGGTTCAGTTTACCTTATATGACTGGAGAAAAACCTGTAGGAGATGATCAATGGTCGAGATAACAGAATCAGCTAAAGCTAAAGTGATTGATCTGCTAAACGAAGAAAACAATCCAGAGCTAATGTTACGCACATTTGTTCAGGGGGGCGGGTGTTCAGGATTTAGTTACGGTTTTACTTTTGACGAAGCACAAAATGACGACGACTTTGAGATAGCACTTAGCGATCGTTGGAAAGTTGTTATTGATGCTATGAGTATGCAGTACCTAACTGGTGCTCAAATAGATTATACAGACGACATCAATGGCAGTCAATTTACTATTAAAAATCCCAACGCACAAACAACCTGCGGATGCGGAAGCAGTTTTTCAATATGAACAAATATCCAGTATACCCCGAACAACAAGGCGAAGAAGATCGTCCAATAAATCCTTACGGTGATCATTAATGCGAGCTAAAGAATTAAATCAGTTACCTAAAGGCGTAACAGTCTATGTTGACATGGACGGTGTTCTCGCAGACCTATTTAACTATGCTGGTGAAATTAATAATGTAGAGCATTATAATAAGATGACGCCCGATCAGTGGGAGAAATTCTTTAAGGATTCAAATGCCTATGAACTTTTTAAAGGACTTCCGGCATTTCCTACAGCTAACAAATTATTGGAAATGGTAAAAAGTTTTGCAGGTGGATACAAAATCCTAAGTAGTCCTTTAAACTTTGATAAAGCTGGTAGTATCAAAGGTAAAAAAGAGTGGTTATCCAAACATATCAATGTTCCGGCCGATGCTTGGGTGTTCGAACATGAAAAACAAATGTATGCCAATACTAACGGTGTGCCTAATATACTAATTGACGACTATGGTGTAAACATTAGAAAGTGGCAAGCTGCTGGTGGTATTGCTATCAAATATCAAGCAGACGAAGACAGTCTTAAAAAAGTATTAGACGGGTTACGTGATGCTAAAGAAATTTTATCTAATACGCCAACTGAAAATATAGACGAAGCTAGAAGAAAAAAGAAACGTAGTCGCTGGGCAGCATATGGCCCAGGACCGTACGGTTACTATGGAACGGCAGTCGGCTACAGCGGTGATGGGGGCATTGGCGGTGACAGTGCCGGTGGTGAAGATCGCCACGTAAACGATCCTCCATATGGTCCAGAGACTAAACCCACAATGCCAAAAGGTACTGTAAAAGTAGATGTTAGCGATGTCTACGATTGGTATAAACTAGGAATGCATATTGCTAATCTTAAGGGTTTAGGCAAGCACGATTTTGGAAAGGGACCTCCAAGTACTATTTTATCATTTGGTGACGAAGAAGAAGAACACAAGTATATTCAAGATTTAGAAAAAACTGGATTAACTACTACAGATATCGATCCGGTTGATCCTAAACAACCCAAGGGCATGAAGCGTCAAAAAACTGATCCTAGATATAACGTAGGCGAGGATGCTGAGCCAATGGACCGTGAATTTGCTCTAGTCAAGAAATTAGGCAGATTAGGACAGCGAATCGTACAAAATCCTAAACTCTGGGACCGATACGATGAAGAAAATGATAGTGGTAATCCTGATTGGATTATTAGTTTAATAATGGACGGAACTGGTGCTACCTTCGACGAAGTGCTGAAACTCAGCGACCTGTTTAGCGAGATAGGCGGCGGCATGGGACGCATTATAGATTTTGCCTGGGCAGTTAAAGAAGGAACATGGGAAGAAGATTTCATGGACCCTTATAGAAAGCATAGAGATCAAGCTGTAGGAGAAAACTTTGCTGATGGTAAGAACCCGCAGGACAAAGGCGATAGTAAACGTCACGGCATTAATACCAAAGCCAGTGTAAGCAGTCTACGCAAAACTGCTAAAAATAGCAGCGGTCGTAAAAGAGAATTAGCACATTGGCTAGCTAACATGAAAAGCGGAAGAAATAAATAATACTATGAGAATTGAAGAGATCACAGGTCAGTTTAAATTCTTTGCTGCTAAAGTACGAGTCAAGCAGACCGGCTATAGCCAAGTTATAGATACCACTATTACTGCTAAGAATCAAGAGATGGCCCGTAGACTAATCAAAGCACAGTATGGAAAAACAGCACTGGTCAGTAATGTTAGAGAAATTAAATGAAAATTAAAGATATTATTCAAGAAACAGCCACAGCAGGTGCTACATCAGCAGCTAATGTTTCCGTAGGAGTAGCTTATCCTAATGTCAAGGGAAAGCAGCCTAAAAAGCGAAAAGATGGTACTGCTCCTAACGCCCTGGATATAAAAGGCGGAAATCTGCTTTCGGGCGGCTCTTTGGTAAAAAGATAAATACTACTATGAAAAACAATGTGTTTAATGAAGATAACGATCTTGGTCCTCAAGACCACGAAGCTTCTATGGCTAGGGCAGAACTGTACAAGTCTGCTGAATATGCTATTAAGATCTTCCATATGATCGAGCCCGGAGATAATTTAGAAGGATGGGTAGCTGCTAAAATTACCAAAGCAGCAGATTATCTAGATTCTGTAGCACATTACATGGAATATCAAAAGAAGTTTGAAGAACCTAAGATGGACGACGAAATGTCTGACATTTCTTTAGATGACAAGCCCGACGAGTCATTAACTGCTGAGGTAGCAGAGAATCTTGTCAACCAATGGAAACAATTTAAGACACAAGGATAAGAACATGGATTTTAAATCTATACTCAACAAATTGGACAGTTTTTCTGCTCCACCAAAAGGTGTTGACGCACCAAAACTTGCTGATCCAATTCGATTAGACGAAGGTACAGAACTTCGTGTTCTAGCAGGTGTTACTCAGTTAACAGAATCTGTTATTGCTGAGAAAAAATTAACCAAAGCAGAAAAAGATAAAAAAGAAGAAGTAGTGAAGTCTATGAAAAAAGACAAGGGCGGCTTCGAAAAGCGTTATGGTAAAAAAGGCGAGGAAGTTATGCACGCCACTGCTACTAAGATCGCTAAGAAAAAAGCCGAAAGTGTTGATCTCGACGATGAAGCTATTGCTGAAGAAATGAAAGTAGGCGACAAAAAGAAATCCGCGTCAGGTGGCACAATTACTAAAACAGCAACTGGTATTAAACACGAACGTGATCCAGAAAGCTACGATGATGGCGGGGACAGCGAAGACAAGTCAGGCAAAGGTAAAAAGAGCCATGCTAAGTCAATGTCAGCAGCTGAAAAGAAAGATCGTGCTCCAAAACAAAAGCAATCACCAAAGAGTGCTAAGACTTGGGGTATGAAAGACGGCGAAAAATTTGACAATCGTAAAAAAGACGAATCTGTTAAAGAAGCAGCCAAGCCAGACTTCCTTGACATGGACAAAGACGGTGACAAGAAAGAGCCTATGAAAAAAGCCGTTGCTGACAAAGGTGGCGACAAGAAGGATGGCAAAAAAGGTATGAGCGACAAACAGGCCAAGTACTTTGGTAAGAAGAATGAATCTTTATCTTTCAGTACAGCACTAAAAGTTGTTAAAGAAAGCCGCGGCCAATTCCAAATTGATCCTATGGACAAAAATCTATGGGCATGGGCAGAGCGTGTAGGTAAGAGTAAGTTCAATGAATCTGTTCAAGCACAGGCATTCGCTGCTGCTACCTACGAAAGAATGGGCGGTGAGTGGGGCTTACATAAAGTTATCACCGAAACTCAAAAAAAAAACTTAAGTGAAAGTCAAGTTCTTGACGAGGGCATGATTAATAAAATCATGTCCTTTGTTATGTCTAAAATTGCTCCTAAGTTTTCAAGCCAAGAGCAGGCACAACTAAAAGCAGTTGCTCAAAAAGTGTTAGGAAAACCAAGTGCTGAAACTTCAGATTTCACATTAGATAACATTAAAGCAATTTCAAAAGCACTAGGAGTTAAAGCACCGGCTGCTGCTGAATCTATCGAAGAAGGTCCATTAGATGCTGTAAAAGACTTTTTTGGTCAAAAGAAAGTAGATCCAAAAAGCGGCAAGGGAACTTTAGGTCCTGTTGATGCTTGGGACAAGAATGCTACCTTAGGAGATAAACTAACTAGTGTTGCCGGAACCTTAGGCGGAACTGCTGCTACAATCGCTGGTTTCTTTGGAGGCCCAGCTTGGTTGATTATTCCAGGTATTTTAGCATTAATGATTTTAAGTCAAGTTGGATTAAGCAAGAGCGACGCTACTTAAATCAGTTTTTGGTAAACAAAAGCCAGTCAACCATTGACTGGCTTTTTTATTGACTATATAATATACATTATTAACTGGAGTCAATAAATGGCAAAAATGTACGGTCCTGAAGAAAAGGCCAAACTAGAAAGATTGATCAACGAAGGCGGAAACGTACTTCGAGAAATTGAAGACCTATCAGAAGGTCTTAAAGAAACAGTCAAAGCAGTAGCAGACGAACTTCAAATTAAACCCAGCATTATTAACAAAGCGATCAAGATTGCTCACAAAGATAACTGGAAATCCCATGAAGAAGAATGGGATGAAATTGAAATGATTTTAGGTGTTACAAAAAGATTACCTGAATGATAGATATTCTAAATGGAACAGCTACATGGATCAAACAAGATTATTCGAGCAATAGAGTTCGTTTTTGTCTTGAGGTCGTTGCTTGGGCTATTAGCATTGGCTGTTCTATCACTATGGCACTCACCGTTCCAACACCACCTCTCATTATACTTTACCCAATCTGGATTGCTGGGTGTGCTATATACGCTGGGTGTGCTTATAGTCGCGGTTCCTTTGGCATGCTGGCTAATTACCTATTGTTGGTCACTATTGACTCGGTAGGATTAGTCAGAATGCTAAGTAATTAAGAACAAGGTTTGATCAGCCATAAATGATCTGTTTGGTTTGCCAGCCGCAAATGGCATAGGAGAAAAATTTGAGTTACGTTGACGCATTCTATAATCGCGATCAGGATACTATCCATATCGTCGAACGAGACGATAATGGCAATAGGCATTTTAAAGAATATCCTGCTCGACATATCTTTTACTTCCAAGACCCTAAGGGCAAATATACTAGTACTAACGGCGAACCACTTAGCCGCGTAACTTGTAAAAATCTTAAAGATCTACATAAAGAACTTAAAATACACAGCGGCATGAAGCTGTATGAATCGGATATAAATCCAATTTATCGATGTCTAGAAGATAACTATCTAAATCAAGATTCTCCCAAATTACATGTAGCATTTTTTGACATCGAAGTAGACTTTGATCCAGAACGTGGCTACGCATCACCAGAAGATGCGTTCATGCCTATAACTGCTATTGCTGTACACCTACAATGGTTAGATACTCTAGTATGTTTAGCTATACCTCCAAAAACTCTTACTATAGAAGAAGCTAAACAAGCAGTAGCGGAATTTCCCAATACTTATATTTTTGAAACAGAAGCAGAGTTATTAGACAACTTCTTAAATTTAATCCAAGATGCTGATGTGCTAAGTGGTTGGAATTCAGAAGGTTTTGATATTCCTTATACCGTTAATCGTGTAACTAAGGTATTAAGCAAAGACGACACACGTAGATTCTGTCTATGGGATCAATATCCAAAGAAACGAGAGTACGAGAAATATGGAAGGCAAGCTGTTACTTATGACTTTGTTGGTCGTGTTCATCTGGACAGTCTCGAGTTGTACCGCAAATATACCTACGAAGAACGACATACCTATCGACTGGATGCTATCGGAGAAATGGAGATAGGTGAGAACAAAACTGTCTACGAAGGTACATTAGATCAACTGTATAACAATGATTTTCGTAAGTTTATCGAATACAATAGACAAGACACCGCCTTGTTAGATAAGTTAGATAAAAAACTAAAGTTTTTAGATCTTGCAAACAAACTGGCACATGAATGTACTGTATTGTTGCAGACAACTATGGGTGCTGTAGCTGTTACTGAACAGGCTATTATTAACGAAGCTCATCGAAGAGGAATGATTGTTCCTAATAGGATACGAAGAGAACCCGGTTCAGAACCAGCCGCAGGTGCGTATGTTGCGTATCCAAAGAAAGGTATCCACGAATGGATTGGTTCCGTTGACATTAACTCACTGTATCCATCAGCGATTCGTGCCTTGAACATGGGTCCAGAGACTATTGTTGGGCAACTACGTCAAGACTATACAAAAAATTACATTGATCAAGAAATGGGCAAGGGAAAATCGTTCGCTGCCGCTTGGGAAGGTATATTTGGTAGTCTTGAATACGAATTTGTGATGGAAAGAAATATAGCCAAAGAAATCACGATTGATTGGGAAGGCGGAGGCAGCGACACACTAAGTGGTGCTCAAATCTATGATCTTATCTTTGAAAGTAATCAACCTTGGATGATTTCTGCTAATGGTACGATCTTTACCTATGAGAAAGAAGGTGTTATTCCTGGACTGTTAAAACGCTGGTACGCCGAACGTAAAGAAATGCAGGCCAAGCTCAAAGAGTGTATTGCTGCCGGAAATAAAGTAGAAGAAGAATACTGGGATAAACGTCAGTTGGTTAAAAAGATTAACCTAAATAGTTTGTACGGTGCCATTCTTAACCCAGGCTGTAGATTCTTTGATAACAGAATTGGCCAGAGTACTACACTCAGTGGCAGACAGATTGTCAGACACATGGCTGGTAAAATAAATGAAATAGCCACAGGCGAGTATGATTACAAAGGAAAAGCTGTAATCTACGGCGACACTGATTCTTGTTATTTTTCCGCTTACCCTGTGTTGAAAAAAGAAATTGAATCTGGTCAGTTACCTTGGAATAAAGAAACTGTAGTCCAACTCTATGATCAAATCGCAGATGAAGTAAATGCTAGTTTTCCTAAAATGATGCAAGACAAGTTTCATTGTCCTAAAACACGGGGCGAAGTTATCAAAGCAGGTAGGGAACTAGTAGCTTCAAAAGGTCTGTTTATTACTAAGAAACGCTATGCTGTACTGTATTATGATAAAGAAGGTAAACGAGCAGATGTAAATGGCAAACCGGGAAAGATCAAGGCCATGGGTCTAGATCTCAAACGTTCAGATACTCCAGTTGTTATTCAAGACTTCTTAAGCCAAGTGCTAGAACAAGTCCTAAACGGTGTACCTAAAGAAGAAGTCCTAGAGTACATTACTAATTTTAGAACTGAATTTAAAACACGGCCTGGTTGGGAAAAAGGTTCCCCTAAACGTGCTAATAATATTACTGAGTATCGGGCCAAGGAAAAGAAACAAGGCAAAGCAAACATGCCAGGACATGTTCGAGCTAGCTTAAATTGGAATACTTTGAAGCGTATGAACGATGACAAATACAGCATGAGTATTACTGATGGTGCTAAAGTTATCGTATGTAAGATCAAAGATAATCCAATGGGCTATACCAGTGTAGCTTATCCCGTCGACGAACTTAGACTTCCCCAATGGTTTAAAGACTTGCCTTTCGCCGACGGTGAAATGGAAACTACTGTCATTGACGAAAAGTTAGAAAACCTTATTGGTGTTTTGGAATGGGACATCAGTTCAACTAGGTCGGATAATACATTCAACAAATTGTTTGATTTTGAGTGATTTCTAGGTTGATTTTTTCTCAAGATCTAAATATAATCTTAATATACATGGAGACTCTCTAAATGAAAGATATTTTACAAGACATCGTATCACATACGCAAAATCTAGGCTTCTTAACTACAGTTAAAGTCACAGGCACAGAAGAAGGCACAAGCATCTTTTCGATGGCTGATGATCGTTCAGTAATTATGGAAGCTAGCACACACAATCCATATCCAGATATGATTGGTACATTCGGAATGCCGCAACTACAGAAATTAAAATATCTGATAGATGGTCCGGAATACAGAGAGGACGCTAAGATAAACATCACTACAGCAGAACGCAACGGAGAAACTATTCCTGTTGGTATTCACTTTGAAAACAAAGATGGCGACTTTAAAAACGATTATCGTTTTATGAATCAAGAAATCATCAACGAAAAGATGAAAACAGTTAAGTTCCGTGGTGTTAAGTGGGATGTAGAGCTTGAGCCAAGTGTAGCTTCTGTTACACGTTTTAACTTCCAAGCAGGTGCTCATAGTGAACATCCAACATTTCTTGCCAAGACTGATGGGAACAATCTAAAGTTTATATTCGGCGATGCTTCGACACATGGCGGAGAATTTGTATTCGCACAGAATGTAGTAGGTAAACTTGATCGCGGTTGGACATGGCCAGTACTTCCAATTCTAAGTATCTTAAAAGCCGCCGATGTTAACAACACTAAAATGGCATTAAGTAACGAAGGTGCTATCCAGATTACTTTAGACAGTGGTCTTGCCACTTACAAGTACATTATTCCAGCACAACAACAATAATGATTAAAGGTCTACAAGGTATTACAGGCATTACGGTCAGTGGCGGCAACACCTCCCTACCGTATGTTGGTCCAAACTCTAATAACCCTATAACAGGTATGCTACGTATTCACGGTACAGAGATGGAAGTGTTTAACGGATCCAATTGGCTAGTACTATCCACTAGCTATGCCACTGTAGGCCTAGATCAAGATGTACTAGATATAGTACAGTGGGCACGTAAGAAGCGTGATCAAGAAAATGAATGGTATAAACTAGCTTCTAATAACGAAGCAGTTCGCATAGCATTAGATCAATTAGAACAGGCAAAGACTAGATTAGAACTTACAACAATTTTAGCGAGAGAATATGAAACAACCACCAGTTAATTTAACACCATTACAAAAAGACTACGCAGTATATCTGCCAGCCATTAGCTGTTTTTTTAGTACATACGTCAGCAAACAAAGATTTGATAAATTTGTTCCAGATGATCGGATTCCCAAAGGCTTTGATCGTGGCATTGAAGGAATGAACTTTCTGAATCCCGAACAAGGTTACTTTACCTACAAGTACGGTCTGTATTCAGCAGGCCACGCACAACTTGATTTAGAAAAAACCATCACACAAGATGCTATGATTCAAGATCGAGATCGTGCTAACACAGTTATTGTTGGTGACTCTGGTGGTTATCAGATTGGTAAAGGTGTGTTAAAGTTTGATTGGCAAAACTTTGAAGGTGCTGCCGCAAATAAAGTTCGAGATAATATCCTTAACTGGTTAGAACTTACTGCTGATTGGTCAATGTTGTTAGACGTGCCTACCTGGGCATGTGATCATATTCATGGTCCAAAGACTGGCTTAAAAAGTTTCAATGATTGTTTAGATAAAACTTTACACAACAATGACTATTTCATCCGCAATCGCTTAGGTCAAACTAAATTTTTAAACGTGCTACAAGGCAGCGATTGGGAAACAGCACAGGCTTGGTACGAAGCAGTTAAACACTTGCCAACTGAAGGTTGGGCAATGGGTGGTAAGAACATGTGCGATATGGAAATCGCACTAAAACGCCTTATTATTCTTAGAGACGAAAAACTCTTAGATGATAGGAACTGGATGCACTTCTTAGGTACAGCCCAGTTGGATTGGTCCTGCTATCTAACTTCTATTCAACGTCAAGTAAGGGAAAATATCAATGAAAACTTTACCATATCTTTTGATTGTGCCAGCCCGTTTATCGCAACAGCCCACGGACTTGTCTACACCAACGCCCAACACACAAACAAGCGTTGGTCAGTCATCATGGACAAAGCCCCCGACAATAAAGCCCTTAGCCAGGCTTTTAACATCCCCTTCCCTTTCGAATCAGAAATAGGACGAAGACTTACCCAGGGAGACATTTGTTGGTATAAACCAGGAATGTTAAACAAAGTAGGTAAAGAAGGAAAGACATCGTGGGATAGTTTTGGGTATGCTCTAATGATGGCACATAATACTTACTGTCATATTAAAGCAGTACAACGTGCCAACAATTTAATGGACATTGAAACAGCAAGATTTGATCCAGATTGGAGAGAATGGAAAAAGGTCAAAGACTCGGATATGAGTGACGAATATTCAGATTGGGTGCCTAGAAACATACTTTACTTTGATCGATTCGTAAAAGAATTGTTTAAGAGTGAAACTCCCATGGATATGATTGAACAGGCTCGCCCAATGCTTAATAATATGATGGGTATGCGTCTCAAAGGCGGTGTTGCCAAAAATCAATTTAATAGTTTGTTTGAAGAAGAAGCTAAAACTGGAGCAGTGGAGGATTTTATGGACCCAGAAGATGAAAAGCTAAAAGAATTGGAAGAACTTTATTACGAACAGGAGGCTCAGAATGTATGAGAATAGAATCAAACATTTGGAAGAAGCACACAGGGCACTTGACAAGCAAATTGAAACTTTGGAAAGAACTGGCAACTTTACCGACCAAAGATTAACTGATTTGAAGAAACATAAGTTGACAGTAAAGGATGAAATTGCTATACTTAAACGTAAGCAATGGGAACATGACCACGAAACTATCCATTACGACGATGACGAAAGATAAAAAATATCAACCTAATCAATTTTCTCTAAATAGAAAACAGATTGAAAAACTTGCTAAAATGGCTGCTCACTTCAAAGAAGTTGAGTGGTTTACTCTCGAAGAAAACAACAACAGCGGAATAGGTCCTACCGTTGTTGTTAAATTCAACCTATTCAACGATGACGACAAGGACATCGATACTACCGTTGATATCACTGATGTGAGCACCTGGTGAAACAAGAACTAGACGAACAACTATGTAAAAAGTATCCTTTGATCTTTAAGAACAGACATGGAGATATGACCACTACTGCTATGTGCTGGGGTTTCGAATGTGGCGACGGTTGGTATCAGGTCTTAGATAGCCTCTGCGGCAACATTCAACATCACATCGATTGGAAAGAAAAACAACGTCAATGGACAATTACATTTAACAGCAAGGCTGCTCCAGAAGAAATGAGAGAAGTTCCAGATGCTATTGCCCAAGTAGTTGCTGTACAGGTCAAAGAAAAGTTTGGAGGTCTGCGTTTTTATTACGACGGCGGAGATGATCAAATCTCTGGGATGGTACGTATGGCAGAATCATGGGCGGCTAATACCTGTGAAACTTGCGGGTCCCCTGGTAAGATGCGTAATGGTGGTTGGATCCGTACTCTTTGCGATAAGCATGAAACAGAGTATCAAGAACGTATGAGGAGCCGTGAAATGAAGTCATCGGGATTAGAAGAATGAAACGTGATTATAAAGATGGTGTAAAAGACAATATCACATTTTTCACAGGAGTAGAGATTGAAAAGACTCCTGCCTACGGAATGAAAACTTTGTTCGTAGTCGGAGTTCACGATCCTTATACAATTTTAGATATTGTAAAAGAATCTAGATCATATAATGATCAATCTAAACATATAACACACATTTACTTTGGTGCTAATCAAAGTTTTAAGACAAAAGGTGTTAATGATGTCGAAACATGGCGTCCTTGGGAAAATATGATCTATGTTTGCCTAGACAGCGAATATGATCTCTGGTGTACACTAGATTTTGATATCTGCGAAACGGAAGGATTGCTAGAGAGCGGTCTTACCGAAAAACGTAGATTTATTCCGCAAATTAGTGTAAAATTGCCTTATATACAACAGTTAGGATATAATGCTACACTAAAGATCGACGATAAAGATTTTAAAGCAACGAATCCTGGGGTTTGGTGTCATAACCTACAGGACCTATTAGGAAGAGATCGCTTCACTGATTGGGATCAATATGGCAAAGATGAGATTATAAAATAATGGGTACTATGGGATATGCCAATGTCGTTAGTTCTAAACAAGCAACAATTAGACCTGCTCGTAAAATTAGGAAAGAAAAAGTGAAACTTACATTTAAACAACGTATTCGTAATTGGTTGAATAACGACGAATACGAACAAGATGTTCCGCAACTTGTTGAATCTGATCGACTATCTAGTGAAGGTATGCGTATGCAGATTTATAGAGCTAGCGGTGGCTATGTCGTGGAAACTCGCAGTTATGATCATCACAAAGATCGTAATCTTAATTCAATGCACGTTATCACTGAGGATCAAGACCTCGGAGATGCTCTAGGTAAAATTGTTATGATGGAGGCACTAAAGCGATGAGACACTCTGATCTAAATATTAAAAATATTATTATTAAAGAAAGCCCAGCATATAGAGTTCGTGTGGAATCTTGGGAATCTATTAATCCTAAAGGATTGTTTTCTGTAGACATTATTCAAGAATGTCTAAATCAAGACGGCGATGTTGATTCTTCAAGCACATACAACTTTCATATGACTAGAGACGAAATTAAAGTTCTCGCAGACGGATTGATGTCAGTATGATTATTAAGCAAGACATTCGTCCACACAAAATGATTTGGGTTACCTTCCGTAAAGAAGGTATTCACAAATATCCCGCAGCCGCAACTGATCCTAACCTAGCAACAGGAGATGAGTATGATGTATCGTTTTTGGCTAATCCCCATCGCCATATTTTTCATTTTAGGGTATATCTTAGTGTCACCCACAATGACAGAGATGTGGAATTTATACAATTCAAACGATGGTTGGAAAAACTGTATTCTAGCAACGAAGGTGTATTGTCGCTAGACTATAAGAGTTGTGAGATGATGAGCGATGATTTATACGCTCAGATTCACACAAAGTATCCAGACCGTGAGGTTTGGATTGAGGTCTCCGAAGACGGAGAAAATGGTTCATTCATCAAATATTAAAAAGGAAACATGATGAAACAACAAGTTGAGAAAATCTTTGACGATCTCGACCGCTACTTGGATTTTTGCCGTTTCGAGTTGCGTGAGTTTAATCCCGCACATTTGTACAATAAAGATAATGAAAATTATCGTGCGTTTTTAAATAGTCAGCGTCCTCCAAGACGTTGGGACAACAATCGTGGCTACACGGATCGTGGATACAAGCCGTACAATAAACGCCATGGCTAAGGTATTTCTTGTAGATCTCGAAGCAGTAGAAACAAGGTACACAGGCCAGTGGAAATCTCACTTGCCTGCCTTGTTACAAAAAAGGGGACACAATGTTCAAATTATATCTGGCCCTACGGATATTCCTACAGCCACTACTCCTGGTGCTTTTCTTAATTTTGGTGGCACCAATATATACAAGTCTGCTCAGGTTGAGCAGATGGGCCGCTTATTTTGTGACGGAGCCGTTCATCCCGGCGATCACTTTATCTTTACTGATGCTTGGCATCCTGGTATCATAAATTTAAAGTACATGAGTGAACTACTTGGCATCAAAGTAATCATTCATGCGTTATGGCATGCTGGCAGTTATGATCCACAGGACTTCTTAGGACGATTAATAGGGAATGCGGCATGGGTAAGACATGCCGAAAAATCATTCTTTGCGGCTATAGATCATAATTACTTTGCCACAGACTTCCATATCGATATGTTTCATCATAATCTGCTTAATGACGGGCTTATTGAAAATCCTTGGGAAGCTGAAGACAAAGCAGACATGCGTGAGAGCAAAAAATATATCCGTTCTGGTTGGCCTATGGAATATATGGCCGATACTTTGCTCATGTATAAGAATATGCCTAAACGCAATCTTATCTTGTTCCCGCATCGTATCGCTCCTGAAAAACAACTTCCGATTTTTGAAGATCTAAAAAAACATCTTCCACAATATGAATTTAAAGTTTGTCAGGAGTATCCTCTGACTAAAAACGAATACCATAATATGTTAGGCGAAGCTAAACTAGTGTTTAGTGCTAATTTACAAGAAACATTAGGTATTAGTTGGTATGAAGGTGCCCTCGTAGATGCTATTCCAATGGTTCCGGATAGGTTAAGCTATTCGGAAATGGCTTTAGATACATTCAAATATCCAAGTGAATGGACTGAATCATTTGAAGCATATACAGTACACAGAAAAGAAGTTTGTATGAAAATTATACAATACATGGAAAATTATGAAAAATTCTTACCAAGCCTAAATAAACAGGTAGATATATTAACAAAGAACTTCTTTAGTTGCGATAATCTACTGGAGATGTTATAATAATATGTCATCCACGACAATAACTCGGAGAAATTTAATTGACAGAAAAATTCACACCTGATCCTATCATAAATGGACAAGTCGACAAGACTTTCGTAAAAGACGAATACGAACCCTTAGGCAAACCAGTCTACATTAAAAAAGAAACAGCCCTAGATGCTATGGCAGGCGACGGCGGATATCAAGAAGCATATCTAGGTGATCATATTCGTTTTAAAATGAAACGTGAAGGAAAACGTTTTTGGGCTGGAGACAACATTAGTGATTTCTTACACGAAGGTGATAAAGAAAAACTAATCGACGAAGCAACAGAAGCATTTGAATTAGTGCTTGATCGTTTGCTGATTGATCGAGAGAATGATCCTAACAGTCAAGGTACAGCAAGGCGTCTTGCTAAGATGTACTTTAACGAAATAATGGAAGGCAGATATGAACCAGCACCAGACGCAACAGCGTTTCCAAATGATTCGGAGGACCGCTACGAAGGTATGTTGGTTGTTCGTAGTGAGCTTCGCAGTATGTGTAGCCATCATCACCAACCCGTTAATGGCGTTGCTTATATTGGTATTATTGCGGCTCAGAAACTCATCGGACTTAGCAAGTATACAAGGATCGCTCAGTGGTGTGCCCGTCGAGGTACTCTCCAGGAGGAACTTTGTAATGACATTGCTAGGGAGATCGAAAAGGCCACAGGGGCCAAAGACCTAGGTGTATACATTCAAGCAACCCACGGCTGCTGTGAGAATCGCGGCATTATGGCACATTCATCGTTGACACAAACTACTGTGCTTAAAGGTGCTTTTAAAGAAGACGGCAATACAAAGAAAGAATTCTTTGATAATATTAAACTTCAACAGGAGTTTGCCCCAAGATGAATTCAGTAGACATGGCTAACGATTTAATCAATCGTGCTAAAAATTTAAAAAAGTTTGAAGTTAAGCGTATGCTAGAAGATGGCATTCTGTTTAACGGTTCTGTGCCGTTTGATATTAAAGGCAAAGATGATTGCTATTGGATCTATGCTTATGCGGTCACACAGGAAGAAGCAGAAGCACAAGTCGATGCTTGGTTAAGTGATAAAACATGACTACTCTGTTGCTCGACGAGCTGATGGTTCAACAACAGTTGCCTGCTACTGATCGTCGAGAGTGGGCTTGGCAACATATGGTTGCTGTTATTATGTTAAACCAAACTGGAAGAAAGGCAGTCAAATATGTGCTGCCTCTTTTCTTAGATCGTTGGCCAGGACCTGGAGAGTTTCTTTGGGCTATGGAAGATGAAGTTAAAGAAGTAATTTGGCCTTTAGGAATGTATAACACTCGTTTCAAAAGACTCAAACGAATGACTGCCGATTTCTTGACTTGGGACGGAAACGATGCTACAATGTTATACGGCATTGGCAAATACGGTAGCGATAGTTATGAAATCTTTTTCAAACAAAACTACACAGTTGAGCCTACGGATAAAGAACTAAAACGCTATCTTGAAGAAGAGGTATTTAATGTTGTTGAAACTGCTTGAACGACTAGGCCGTAAACGTATCATCATGGATAGGGTCGATAACGAACCCTACCTA
>Ga0222712_10000751_pt1 | contig 41300 bp, 26 predicted proteins | sample C33_657DmetaG_FD_165043 | JGI IMG/M metagenome (GOLD analysis project Ga0222712, IMG submission 165043) | Estuarine water microbial communities from San Francisco Bay, California, United States - C33_657D | ecosystem: Environmental > Aquatic > Marine > Unclassified | place: USA: California... | reverse complement strand
TCGCTCGCGATCGGTCGCGCCACGAGTTCTCGTTTCGGTGACGCACGTCGTCGTCGGTCGGTCGGTCGGTCACGCACTCGGTCGGTCGACCACGCGATCGGTCGGTCGGTCGACCACGCCGTCCGACGCATTCGGTCGATTGGTGCGCGTGAACGCGTCGTCGTCGTCGTCGTCGTCGTCGGTGACGTGTCGGACGACCTATGACGAGTCACGGACTCGTCACACGACCCCCGACGCGTGCGCCGAACGCACGCGACCGATCGAATCGAATCGAATCGAATCGATCGATCGCGACCGATCGCGATCGCGCGCGATCGATCGCGTGCGTTCGCCCCGCACTCGTCACCGCGCGTTCGAGTGATGATGACGTTAAGCGCGCGATCGTCGACGTCGTCGTCGTCGTCGTCGTCGTGCGCGCGCGCGGAGGTCGCGAAGACGCCGCACGCGTTCAAGGCGACCGCGACGCGGCGGCGCGCGGTCGTCTCCCGATCGTCGATCGCGCGCGCTTCGGCGTCGAGCGCGACTGAAGCGAGGGACGTGGCCGTTAGGACGACGACGACGACGACATCGCTCATAGGGCGAAAAGGTCGAACGTCGTTGACGTGGAATGGGATGGCGCACGCGAAAGCGTCGCGCGCGCGCGCGCCGCGCGCCGGGGGCGGGGCGGTCGTCGTCGATCCGAACGACCCGCCGGAGCACGAGGCGTTCGATATGAGCGCGGATGGACAAAAACGAAGATGGGCGATGGTCGTCGCGCTTTTTGTGGCGTTCGTGCTGTGTAACTTGGATAAGGTTAACATGAGCGTCGCGATCGTGCCGATGGCGAAGGAACTCGGCTGGTCGACGACGCAAAAAGGACTCGTCGGTACGTGGATCGGGGAGAGGCGTTCGCGCGCGTTTGGTTTCGATAGATTCAGGGGCGATGCGCGTGCGTTGTTTCGTGATCACGCCGTCGTGACGAGAGTTCTCTCGGAAGCGTACTGACGAATGTGTGGTGTTTTATTCTTCGCTCAGCCTCCGCGTTCTTTTGGGGTTACTCGTTCACGCAAATCCCGGGCGGGTGGTTAGCGAGCAAGTACGGTGGTAAGGTGGTTTTGTTCTGGGGTGTGATTTTGTGGTCGTTCGGTACCTTGATCGCTCCAGCGTGCGCGGCTTTGGGCATGCCCGCGCTGTTGGCCTCCCGCTTCTTGGTCGGTCTCGGCGAAGGCGTCGCGCCCTCCGCGGCGACGGGCGTGTTGGCCAAGGGCGTGCCGCCGTCCCAACGCTCCAAGGCTGTGACCACCGCTTTTGGTGGTCTCGACGTCGGCTCTTTGATTGGTCTCTTGATCGCACCACCGATCATCTTCCGTTTGGGCGGCTGGCCGGCTGTCTTTTACCTTTTTGGCGCGCTCGGTTTCATCTGGGGCGCTTGGTGGTTCGGCAAATTTATGAACGACAACAGCACGGACATGAAGGAAGCGCCTGTTGCCGGCGGCAAAAAGGGACTGAACATCCCATGGGGCGCGTTCGTTCGCAACAAGCAGTTCTGGGCTTTGACCGTCGCGCACTTCACGTGGAATTACTTCTCCTACGGCTTGCTCGCGTGGTTGCCCTCCTTTTTGTCGGACGCCATGAACGTCACGTTGTCCAAGTCGTCATTCCTCTCCATTCTTCCGTACCTGTCCACCGTCACCGTCACAGCTTTGATCGCGCCGCTCGCTGGCGAGCTCGAAGCGAAGAAAGTTTTGACGCGCACGCAGATCCGTAAGTTTTCCCAAACCATTTGCTTTGGCGGCGGAGCCGTTACGCTCAGCGCCATCGGTATGATTGTGAACTCTACCCCGGCTGCGGCGGTGACCAATCAAACCATCGCTGCCGTTGTTGGTCTCCTTTCTATCACGTTTGGCATGGCGGCCTTCATCCGCACCGGCTTGTTCTGCGGTCACCAAGATCTTTCCCCTAAATACGCCTCGATCATGTTGGGGGTGACGAACACGGCCGCGGCCATCGCGTCGACGCTGTCCACTTTCTTCACCGGTTACTTCTTGTCAAAGACCGGCGGCAACTGGGCGTACTCTTTGTTCTTTCCTATCGCCATACTTCAAGTCATCTCCATTTTCGTCTTCCTCGTCTGGAAGTCCGACCCGGTTGATTTCGACAAGGTGAAAACGGCGTAACAAGCCCGCCGACAACGAGGTAGAAGGTCTGAAAACGTAAAACAATTTGGATTCTTTGGCTAGCAAGGCGACTTTTCATTCGCACCAGCGGGTACAACTTAGCACGCATGTTTGATTAAATCTTTTGCAATCAGACACCTTTTAACTTATTCTTGCACGCGCGTTCACCGAGTTGTTTATCGTTTTGATTCTTCGCGCGCGCGCGCTTGACATAAACTGGTTTTGTTAAAAAACTGATCACGTCGTCAGACACGATACTAGTGCTATTAACGTGGAGCGCGCTTAAGCGTTTCCAGCCGCCGCAGCCTTGGCCTTGGCCTTGGCCTTGGTCTTGGCGTCCTTCAAGTAAAACGTGTACACCGTGGACACGAGGACGGCGATGAAACCGGCGATGTACTTCCAATTCAGTTCCTTCGGGAAGAGCATGAAGGAAATGACGATGGAGAGCACCTTACGCAAGGACTTGACGATCTCAGCCTCAGTAGCACCGTAATACTTGATGAGGGAGAGAATAAAAGACACGGAGGAGTAGCCCATGACGGAGAACGCCATGATGAGCGGCACCACTTGCGGGTTGGCTTGGGAAAACTTGAGCGCCGGAGCGAGGCCGCCCGAGGCGACGAGAGGGACCATACCGTACGCCGTGCCGATCAAAGACGCGTAACAGAGCACTTCTTGCGTCGTCGACGGGGTTTCGCAGCGGAAGAAGTTCTTCTCTTCGAAGTTGGAGCAGATAGCGTCGACGCAGAGCGCGGCGGCGATGAGAATCACGCCGATCGGCGCGAACGCCGGCGACGAGGCGACGTCGCCGAGGGTGAAGAGAACGATACCCGCGACCAAGATCGCGGCAGACAACCATTCCTTCCAGTTGTACTTCTTACCGACGATCAAAACGGAAAACGCCATGACGGGAATGATCTTCGCCGACTTGAACACGATGCGCGTGGCGTAGTTCAAGTACGACAGCGCGTAGTTTGTCAGCGCCATTCCCCCGTAGGTGTACATGGAGAGAATACCGTAATTCTTCCACGAACCCTTACGCGAGTCCTTCGTGAGCTTCATCTCGAGCGCACCGCACAAAAAGTACGTGAACGTGGTCAACACGGTCATCCACGCCGAGAACTTGAACCCCGGAATGCGAAAAACACCCTCTTGAAGCGCGGCGAATCCGAGCGCCGAACCGAGCGAACCCGCCGCCAAGATCAAAAACGACAAACTCTCCGACTCGGGCAAATCCAACCCGAACACTTGTTTCTTCTCCCCAGGCGCGGCTTTCGCCACACCGCCAGATTTACTGTATCGCGCCACACCCATCGCATCTCGTCAGTCCATACTTTTCCCTCGCCCTTCTCTTCTCGTCTCTTCTCTTCGCGCGCGCGCGAGGGTTTCCCTCGTTTCCATTCCCATTCCCGTCCGTCGTCTTCACGTTCTCGCGCATTCGCCCTTAATCGCATGCCCTACGCTTTCGCACGCATCGCACGCGATCACGCACACCACCACTGTCATCCGTCGCTTCTCATGGTCGACGTTCGCGCGCGCGTTCATCGTTCGCGATCGCGACGGCGCCGCCAGAGTAACGACCGCGACGCGCGATCGCGTTTCCGTGGACGATGTCAACGACGTCGAACGCGACGCCGCGCACGATGGACGGACGAATGAAAGCGATGGTCTTGAAATGCGCGACGACGACGACGGAGACGGTGAGGACGTCGCGCGCACGCGCGCGCACGAAAGCGTCTTCGTCGCCATCGCTCGCGTGTGACGCGATCGCGATCGCGTTCGACGGCGACGACGCGTTCGCGTCGAACGGGCGTCCGCAAAGGGGGGGGTGATTTCTCGAATTCGCACTCGCGAAATCAGGACGTCCATCGACGTCGATGGGCGGGAAATATCTCGGCGTGTTCGACCGACCGACCGACCGACCGACCGACCGTCCGACCGTCCGACCGTCCGACCGACCGTCCGTCCACGGCACGTCGGGGGCGGGGGCTGGCGACGAGTGATGACTCGACGGACACGTCCACGAGATCGACACGAGGTCGACGTCGTCGACGAAGGACACGTCTACGAGTTACGATTCGTCGTTCGACCCCCCCCCGTGGTCGTCGTCCATGCCGTCCGTCGTCGTCCGCCGTCGTCGCGCGCGCGACATCGCGCGATGCCGACGAAAGCGACGACGGACGACGACGACCGAGGCGTGGACGCCGTGGACGCCATGGACGACGACGCGGGCGACGTCGACGTCGACGTCGACGTCGCGTTGCGCTTCGTCGACGACGTCTCGATTCACAGCGCGAGTGCCGAGGACGAGGACGTGGCGCGCGTGCGCGCGCGCGACGCGCGCGGGAGCGATTTACGACGCGTCGTTTTACACGCCGTTCGTCGACGTCATAGACGACGAGGACGAACGGAGATGAATATTTTAAGTGAAGAAGGACGAAAGGAATGTGATGACGACATCGACGACGACGTCGGAGATGGAGACACGATCGGGGTGAACGACGTGACGCTGCTGTACGGAGGGAAGGTTTTACGAGACGACGACGATCTACGCGAGGCGTTTAAAGGGTCGTCGTGGAACGCACACGCGATGTCGAAGGAAAACGGAGCGCGTAAAGTGGTGGTACACGTCGTCGTGAGACGACTAAGGGATCGGGCGAACGCGAACGTTGAGGCGAGCGCGAGCGCGAACGCGGGCGGGGAACGGACGCGGACGAACGAAGCGCGGGACGCGGACGCGCGGGCGAAGGAAGGGAATGAGGACGCACATCGGGACGTGCGAACGCGAGCGAGTGGAGATGGCGTCGAGAATGAGGTGAGGAGGAATGATGCGAGCGCTTGGGCGAGTGCGGATGAGCGGTCGAGCGCGAACGCGCGAGCGAGCGCGGGGGCGGACGTACGGTTGACGGCGCGAGCGGTGGATTACCTCCCTTCGCCAGGGGTGAATGCGATGTATCACGCGGCGTATCACGCGGCGTATGCGGCGCTGTCGCCGAACGCGGCGCGAGCGCCGGGGCCGCCGCCGTTGGCGCCGTCGGCGTTTGGTGGATTTTTAAACGCGAGCGAGCCCGCGCGCGTCGCGCAGTTTGGCGCTCCAGGATCGTGGGCCGAGAACGATGGTCGCGCGAACGCGCAACAGTTTGCGCCAGAGCAAAACGTGCACGCGAATATTCACCGAGACTTACCCCCGGGGTTGAACATCCCGCCCGGCGCTCGCGTGCGCGTCATTCACATCAGAATCGACCTCAAGCTCATCTTCAAGTTAGCCATGATGGTTTTCTTCTTGTCTCAAGAAGCATCGACGTCGAAGTTCATGATGTACATCATGGCGGCGATTCTGGTGTACATGCAGCAGACGGGCGCGCTGGCGGCGGTGGCGCGCTGGATCGCCGGGAACGCCGGCGAGCACGCGGGGAATAACCGCGGAGCGAACGACGGCGGCGCGAACAATAACAACGCAAACAACCGAGGCGGTATGGGTGGCATTCGCAACCGCGAAGATGATTTCGTCAACCAAGGGTACGTTCCTCCGACGCGCGCGACGCACGCTTGGGGCCACGTCGAAATGCCGCGCTCGCTCGTCGGAGAGGTGAAAATCCTCCTCTATAGCTTTCTAGCGTCAATCTTCCCCACCTGGCTGCCGCCGCGTTTACATCAAGCTCAGCGCGCGCATCAAGAGTAAAACGTTGAACGCGCAATTCTTTGTAAAACATCGACATCAAACATGAAACGTTCGACGTCAACGTACGGTACCAAAGCGACATGAAAAATGGGATAAGAATAAACAACTCGTAAACAACGAAAGAATATTTGCTAATGTTCTACTAGTTTGCGTGAGCGTGGGACTTGGTGAACGGAATCGGCGCCGTACCGTTCACCGCGTACTTTGCTCTCGAGCGCGGAGAGTACTTTTCCAACGTGAGCTGCGAACCTTCGCGATGAACGACGTTGAGCGGCGCGAGGTCGGACGGCGGCGCGCGTTCGAGACCGCGCGAGCTCATGTACTTCTCATACGCGTACCACGCCACGCCGATGGAGTTGCACAAGATTCCGCACAGATTTGTCATGCTTGTGTGCACTTTGAACGCGAAAAATCCGGCGACGCCTTGTACGATGCTCTTCGTCCGTCCAACCACCGACGTCGTCAGCGCTTCGTTGAGCTGCGTGCACAAATACGTCGCATAGTTGAGCACAAACGCTGACGAACAGCTCAGGAAGAACGCGAAGATAAACCCACTTTCGGCGATGTGTTCGTATTGGAACACCCGTCGATGCTCGCCGAACGCGACCACGACGCACATGCTCAACGGCGCGCTCCAAAGCGAGTTGTAAAGCAGCAAGGTGAACGAATCGAGTTGCAACTCCTCGCCCACCTTTCCGACTAACACGACGTACAGCGCCGTCGTCGCCGCCGAGCTCAATGCGACGATGTATCCCAACAAGGTGAACTCTAAATCCCCCACTCCCGCGAGGACGCCACCGATGGTGGTCAAAAATACCGCCGCTTGCACGCGCGCTCGCGCCACGCGACCCACCAGGGCGTAGTCCACCGCCATCACGAACGGCGTCGTCGCCGACTTGAGCACGCCGTACATCGGTATATTCACCAGCGACAGCGCCGTCATATCCAACACCAGCTTCAATTGAAACACCGCGCTCACCACGAACACTCGCTTGAACGCGACGCTCGAAAACTTATCCCCGCGTCGCGTAATCGCCCCGGCGCGATCCAACGTCGCAATCGCGAACACCGTAAACAACGTCTGGGCGGTGACTAACGACGCTGGAAACGTAAACATCCACACCGCGAACAAGGCTTTATTCAAAAACACCGTCAACACACTGCAAGAGCCGTAGAACAACGCCGCGAGCGCTCCCGCTCGCTTGAACGCGTACGCGTTCGGCTTGAACGCGTCGCCGACGAAAACCCCTTTCGCGTGCTCGCCTTTTGTCGTCGTCTGATGCTCGCGCGCGACCGCCATCGCGTGTCTACGCGTGCGTTTGAAACGTTTGTATATGCCGTGACGTTCGTCGCGTGACGTCGCGTGACGTCGCGACGCGACGTTCAATGATGCAGAGACGCGCGCGCGGACGCGCGACGGCGGACGCGTCCGATGGACATCACACCCGCGCGCGCGCGTGACTTTCAAAGCGAAACGCTCGAGAGGAAAGCGCGCGTCAAACATGTCGCGCATTCCACGCGCTCGCGCGTTGGCGTCGTGCGTGGAGGCGCTGAGGAGGTTGGGGTCGATGGACGGCGCGCGCGCGCTTCGGGGAAATCGCGCGAGCGCGATCGGGACGCGCGCTGTGATGACACCAAATGCGCGTGCGAAAGGTTCAGAACGCGACATGAATGTCAACGCAACGGAGAGTGAAGCGAGGGCGAGAGTTGGGGAGGAGAAGAAGGTTTCGGCGCACGATGGGACGAACGTGACGAAGAAGTTGTGGCTGGAGCGCCTCGCGCGGGCGAAAAGCGGGGCGAATGCGAAGAAGTTGAGCGATAAATTGCTTCCGAAAAAGCCGCAGGCGAGCGAGGCGGTGTATGATTTCAGGCGCGATGAGGAGATGCGGGAGATGTACAAGTCGCACGGCACGGATGCGGTGCGCATGGGGCGAATTTTAGAGGATTTGGACTCGCTCGCGGGGAATATCGCATTCTTCCACGCCGATGATGGGGATAACGACACAAAGACGCCACAATTAGTGACGGCGAGCGTCGATCGCGTGCGGTTGAATCGGCAGTTATCGCTGAACACATCGGTAGTGCTTCGAGGCGAGGTGGCGTTTGTCGGAAGGTCATCGATGGTGATTCGCATGGAGGCGGACGAAGAGGAAGGCGCGAACGAAGACGCGACGATTGGGGGTAATGGTCCGGCGCTCACGGCAGACTTTACGTTTGTCGCGCGCGATCCCGATACGAATGAGTCGTGGCCGGTGAATCCGCTGATTTGCGAGACGCGAGCGCATACGGCGAGGTTTGAGGAAATTCAATCCTCCATCGTGCGAAAGCGTCTGCGACACAAAAAAGGCGATGGCGCGTTGAACGACGAACTAATCGCCCATCGCCAGAAGTGGGTGCATGATAATCGCGAGCGAGCGCGATTAGCTCAAGAGATGCCCGCGCTGACCGCGGGCTCCTTGGCGGTGCTGACGTCGCAAACCATCGCGGAGAACATGTTCGTCGCTCAGCCGCAGCAGCGCAACTTATCCGGGCGCGTGTTCGGAGGATTTTTACTCCGTCGCGCGTACGAGCTCGCATTTGCAAACTGTACGCTCTTCTCTGGCGGGCGACCGATGTTCGTGGAGATGTCAGACATCGACTTCAAGCTCCCGGTGAACATCGGCGATTTGATTCGCTTCAAATGCAAAGTACTGCACGCCGTCAACAAAGAGGAGTCGAAATGCGGCAAAGCGAGCGTGTATTTAGAAGTTCGGGCGATCGTAACAAACCCGCAAAAAGTGACATCCGCGGAGGCGAACACGTTCATGTTCAAATTCAACGTTGACGGCTTCGAAAACGAACACGGTCAACCCGAGGACGTGCGTCTCCGACGCGTTCTCCCGACGTCCACGGACGAAGGTTTATTAATCTGGGACAAGTGCATCCGCCACAGTTTGTGCGATGACGCCGATTTCGACAAACGCAACGGCTTGTGATGTCGCAACATATTTATTTCGTTCATTGAATTATTTGGCTGTTGTTGTAAATGTATTCGACTGACTATTCGTTAGCTAACAACTGTCTCGTCGACGACGCGTTCCTCGACGCGACAAACGCCCCTCCGCCAAAATTCGACGCATGATATGGTCGTCCGACGCGTATCTACGGGCGCATCGCTCCCCGGCGAGGACATCTCGCGCGGTGGGTTCATGTCATCGCTCAAACGGGTCGATTTGTACAGGCATATGCCTTCCGATTTGATGCCCGAAGGCACAGCCATGGGCGGCGCGTTCTCTCTCGTCACTCTCGCTGTTTTCGCGACTCTGGCGTTCATGCAAATCGCATCATTGTTCACGACATCGCTTAGAACAGACATCGTCGTCGACCACTCCGATGGCGGTGCTTTCCAAGCGAATTTGCAAATTGATTTCCCAAATGTTGGATGCGAACTGCTCCGCATGGAGGTCGTCGACGCCGTCGGGACGCGAACGTTTGACATTTCGAACGAAAACGTGTACAAGCATCCGATCAATGGCCCGTTGAAGTGGATGGGGATAGAACACGTAGCGCAAAGCCCGACGAAGTCGCGCGAGGAAGATTACGGGGTGTCGACGGACTTTGATCACTACGGAAATAAGCGCATCGCGTACGAGATCATCGGTGCCGACATGTTTGAGCGAATGATTAAAATTCATCAGAGTGGCGTGCTTTTGGTGAACTTTCACGCGCCGTGGTGCGCTCACTGCCGAAAGTTTGCACCTATATTCGAGCACGCCGCAGAGATGGTGCGCGTCGATGCGCGTCGGCAGGGCAAGCCGCGATTGAGCGCCGGTCTTGCGACGGTGGACTGCACGCTCGGTGAAAATGAGGCCCTATGCGCTAAGCTTAGAATTCAGGCATATCCCACCATTCGAGTATACCGCGCGGGAAGTTTGCATCCTTCGAAAGCGAACGTCAGCCTGGACGAAATGCACGCAGAAAGCGAGTCGATACAGTTTGAAATGTACCATGGCCCGAGGAGCGCCGAGGCGCTGGCGGCGTTTACGATGACATTGCTCGACGAAATCGAAGGCGGCGAGCACACAGAGAGCGAGACAAAACGGAAAGTCATTCTCGGGCACGATTTCGATGGCGATGGGTTGCATGACAGCAAAGTCACCGCGCCTGGGTGTTCGATTAACGGATCATTCAAGTTGGCGCGCGTTCCGGGAGCCATGTATTTCGTTCCGCGAAGTAGAGCGCATTCCATCGCGGACGCCGATATGACGCACGTGGTGAAGCACCTTTCGTTCGGGCCGCACATTCCCGGTCGGCCGAGTTACATCCCGAGGCATCTAAGAAAAGCTTTTTCGATCATTCCGTCAGACATGGGCGGTCGATTCGCCGGGAAAAACGTCCCAATGACGGAATTCGTGGCAGAAAAACCGAGAACAGTGTTCGAGCACTACATGAAAGTCATCTCGCGAAAGTACGTACCCGTCGATGAAGGCGATGCGGTGAACATCTACGAGTACACATTCAATAGTAACCAGTTTGAATTGGGTCCCAAAGATACGCGGGGCGATATTTTCGATTACCCCCCTGATTCCGACGCCGGCAAACTTCCCGATGGGCCCATGGTAAAATTCTCATACGATCTCTCCGGAATGCAAGTCATCACTCGCGAAATTCGCAAAAACTTTGTCGAATGGCTTCTCGGATGCTGCGCAATCCTCGGTGGATTGTACACGTGCATGATGATGATGGAGAGCGTGATCTACGCCAGCGCTCGCGAGATGAAGCGTCGATTGCGCAAACAGAGTTGACTCGATCGATCGACCGACGAATGAAAAAGAGCGCGACGTAAATCGAGACGACAATACCTATGAAACCTACGGCCTGTGCGGCTCTGATGGACCATCGGGAACGTCTTTCAACGCCATAACCAACGCGTTGGCGACGTGCGCGTTGCCACACAGCACGCGCCTAGAGTTTAAATCAAATTCCCCTCCCGTCGGGTCGAGCACGACCCCGCCGGCTTCTTGCACGATAGCCGCCCCGGCGACGCAATCCCAAGGCCCACCGAACCCGATCTCGTAGAACCCATCCAATCGTCCCATGGCCACCGAACACATATTCAGCGCGCACGACCCCGAACACCTCACCCCTCGAGCGCGCTCCACGACGGCTCTCATCCGTCCGACGATAGCGTCCACGGTCTCCGCGTCTCGCGTCACCCCAACCTCCGTCCCGATCAACGCCCGAACGAACTCCCGTTCGTCGCTCACCGAGATTGGTTGTCCATTGAGCGTCGCCCCGTGACCTGCGCTCGCGGCGAACATCTCATCCATGATTGGGTTATACACCGCTCCCACCGTCGGGCGTCCGTCGACGGCGAACCCCACGCTCGCGCACGCGAACGGGTAGCCGTGCACGAAATTCGTCGTTCCATCCAGCGGGTCGACGTACCAACACCGCGCTTTCACCGCCCTAATCGCTTTCACCTCGCTCGACTCTTCACCGACGACGTCATCGTCCGGGAACGTCGCGCGCAGCCGCGCCGCGACGACCGCCTCCGCGCGCGTGTCCACATCCGTCACCAAGTCTCGCGCGCCTTTGTACGAGATTGAAATCGCGTTCGTTTTACGGAAATTTTCCAGAATGATCGCCCCGGCCTCGCGCGCGCACTGTTGGGCGACCGCGAGCTCGATGTCGTACGCGCGCGAGCTCATGCGACGCGGCACACTGTGCTGCTTCGTACGCATCACCGATCGATGACGACGAGGGAAATCGCGATTAAAGCGGCGAACGAACACGAATTTGCGAACGCATTACGCGCGCACGCGCGAAAAGTCGTCGTGGTGTGTTACGGCGCGTCGTGGTGCAAGCACTGCGAACGCGCGCGGGACGCGGCGAGCGCGAGCGCCGAGGCGAACGGCGATGGACGCGTGGTGTTCGTCGACGCCGACGTCGATGACCTACCGTTCACCGCACGGAGAATCAGGTGGACGCCCACGCTCGCGGTGTATCGAAAAGGACGGTTGGTGGATGAGTTGATCAAGGCGCGGCCGACGGCGGCGAGCGACGCCGTGTGGTTATGGGCGACGGCGGATCCGGATGATGACGTCAAGGAGAATGGAAGGGAGACGCGCGAGTCGTCGTGAAAGAAACGAACGCGCGTGATGTAGAGCGAATGATCGGGGCGTTGGTTGAGGAAAGGTCTACGGTGCGTAGCGCTAATACTCGGCGAGCGCGGCTCGTCGGTGGGATTCGGCGTCGACGTCGAAATAGCGCTCGTCGCCAAAGAACGCCACGCCTAAGACGTCTTTTCCGGTTTCTATGGTCCAAGTGTTCGGTGCGCCCGTGGGAAGAGCGCGGGCTTCGGTTCTGAGCCAATCGTTTAAGAGGTCGGTGGGGAAATGTTCGCCGACGACGTTTTCGTCGTCCGAATCAAAATCGTACAGCGCGTGCGAAAAATCCGCTTGGGCACCGTAACCTTCGGTGATTTTGGCACACGTCTCGGCGAGCGCGCGGCGCGCTTCAATTTTACCTTCACCTCGAGTGTCTGTCAATCCCACTACCGCGCGCTGCGTTGGCGTCAGGAGCTTCAATCGTTGTTGCTCTTGCTTCACCCTCTCCGTCGCCTCGTATCGGGCCAACGCTTTCTGAATCACGAGTTCGACTCGGTTGAGGTAGTCGATGTCATTTGGAATTTTCGAGTCCCGCATGTGCGGCGTTTGCGACACCACGGGAATGAGCACCTGCGTCAAAAGATCGACAAACTTTTGCTTGGTCTGCCCGAGTCGAGCGCCCGAGGCTTCGTATTCTCGCACCCATTTCAACGCCTTGCTCAGCTTCGCGAAGTACTTTTCGCTCATGTCCGCAACTTTGAGCCAATACTGTGGCGTGGGTCCGGCGTCTGCCGCCGCGCTCGCCCGCGCAGCGTCGGTAACTTGTCGCTTGTACCCGTTCGCTTGGGCAGATTCTTCATCCTGCCACAACGCCGCCACGAACCCCTGCAGCTCAGGGTTCAGCGCCGACCCGCTTGAGTACGATTCTCGCGCGCGTTTCACCCCAAACGCGCTCCCGTCGATCTCGCCGAGCTCCATCTTGCGTTGTAACTGTTTGAACATGTGCACGTCTAAGTGCGCTCGCAACTTTTCCTCATAGAGCTGTCGCTTCGCCGCTTGCGAAGGCGCGTTCAACAAATTATGAGCAATCTGCGACGTCTTCGCGTTATCATTTACCCACCTCGTTAACAGACTTTTGCGCATCTGCGCTTGCGCCTTTTTATCCTGCGCTTCGAACCACATCTTCCCCGCCGCGTACTCGGCCGCGTTCGGCGCCGCGCTCGCCGTCGTTGGCTCCGCCTTCGCCACGAGCGCTCCACCGCTCGCACTTTTCCCCATCGGAACCTCTGCCATCGTCAATCCTTGTTCTTCCATCGCCTTCTTCGCGCGCTGTTTCACGATTTGCATCGCCATGGATTCCACTTTCAGCGTTACTTTCCTCGCGTAGCTCGCCTCATCAGCGCTCTTCTCAAAAATCATCTCCTCCACCTTGGTCGCCGCCACGCGCGCGTTCGCCACGACCAGGGCATCGTACGGTGGATCTTTCGCGGTGAGCATCGTCGTGAGCCTGTTTCGTGGTGTAACAAGCGTCAGTGCGCGTCAACGCGGCGCGCGTTCGAGGGGCAATCGCGCGCGATCCTCGCTCGAGCGTGAGCTCGTCGTCCATTCCAGAAGCGCTCGCGGGTTCGCGCGCGCCAGACGCACAATTCATTAACTTTTTGCTCGCGGTTCACACGAAGGCGCCATTCGTCGTCTTCGGCGGACATGAAAATTCGTCCTTGCGTCGACGAGTGAGGCTCGAGGGGCGGCGAAGGCGTTACAAAAATGTGAAATTTCAACGACGAATTACGCCGCGGCTCGGGCATCGGCAGCGGCGGGTTTAGCATTGATAGCGGTGACGAACAGCGGCTTCGCGGCGTCGGCATCTGGGGAGACGTCGACGATGGCGATTTGGTCTTCGGTGACGTCGCCGCGAAGAATGGCTTGAGCGACGGCGGTTTCGAGTAAACTCTGCACCGCGCGCTTCACCGGACGAGCGCCGAACGCGGGGTCGTAACCGGCATCAGAGAGAGTTTCTATGGCGCGATCGGTGACGCGCAAGCCGATCTTGCGATCTTTCATGCGAGCCTTGACGCGTTCGATCTGCTGCCTGACGATGGCGGTGACTTGGTCCTTGGCGAGCGGATCGAATACGATCCATTCATCCACGCGGTTGACGAACTCTGGACGGAAATGTCCGCGCACAGCTTCCATGACTTTCTCGCGACGCTCATCTTTAGACGCTTTGCCGCCATCGATCAAGCCTTCCAACACGAACTGGCTCCCGATATTGGACGTCATAATGAGAATTGTGTTCTTAAAGTTGATCAAACGGCCTTGAGAGTCAGTGACTCGACCGTCGTCCAAGATTTGTAGCAACACGTTGAAGACATCGCCGTGTGCTTTCTCCATTTCATCGAAAAGCACCACAGAGTACGGCCGACGACGCACGGCTTCGGTCAATTGACCTCCTTCCTCAAATCCTACGTAACCAGGCGGGGCGCCGATTAAGCGGCTCACCGAATGCTTCTCCATGTATTCGCTCATGTCGATGCGGATCATCGCTTCTTCGGTGTTGAACAAAAAGCTAGCGAGAGTTTTACACAACTCGGTCTTACCCACACCAGTGGGACCAAGGAACATAAAGCTCGCAATGGGACGGTTCGGGTCTGAGAGACCGGCTCGAGAACGTTGAATCGCCTCGCACACTGATTGTACCGCCTCGTCTTGACCCACGACGCGTTTGTGCAGCTCGGCGGGCAAGTCCAACAGCTTTTCGCGCTCGCCTTGTTGGAGCTTGGAGACTGGAATTCCTGTCCATTTAGAGATGACATCTGCGATGTCCACTTCGGTGACTTCGTCGCGCAAGAGTGTCGGGCCCGACGACGTCGCTTGTTCGAGAATATCTTCAGCCTCTTCAAGCTGACGTTGAAGAGCCATGAGCGTTCCGTACTTGAGCTCGGCGGCCTTGTTGAGGTCGTATTCGCGTTCGGCGCGTTGTATGCTGATCGTCACCGCGTCAATCTCCTCCTTGAGCGTTTGAATCATGTTCAGCTTGTTTTGCTCGCCTTGCCATTGATCGTTCAAAACCTTTTGCTTCGCCTCCAACTCCTTCAAGTCTTTTTCAAGCTTTTCAACTTTGCCTTGAATAGAGCGCGCATCGCGCGAAGCTCCTGGGCGTGACAGAGATAACTTTTCCATCTGAAGCTTTAAAATTTCTCTGTCGATTTCATCGAGCACTGTCGGCTTGGATGTAATTTCCATCTTCAACTTTGCCGCCGCTTCATCCACCAAATCGATAGCCTTGTCGGGCAAGAACCGATCGGCGATGTATCGATCGCTTAAAACTGCAGCATCGACCAAAGCGGAATCCGAGATAGACACACCGTGGTGGAGTTCGTAGCGTTCGCGCAAACCCCGAAGGATACTAATCGTGTCCTCCACCGAAGGCTCCGCAACCAAGACTTGCTGGAATCGTCGCTCGAGCGCGGGATCTTTCTCGATGTATTGTCTGTACTCGTCTAAAGTCGTCGCCCCGATGCATCGCAGTTCCCCTCGACCGAGCATGGGTTTCAATAAGTTGCCCGCATCCATGCCGTTTCCCCCGCCGCCGCCGCCGGCGCCGACGACGGTGTGAATTTCATCGATGAACAAGATAATCTTCCCCATTGAATCTGAAACCTCCTTCATCACCGCCTTCAACCGATCTTCAAATTCCCCACGGAACTTTGCGCCAGCGATCAACAATCCCATGTCCAGCGACATGATTTTCACATCTTGCAACGACGTCGGAACGTCGCCGCTCACTACGCGTTGCGCCAATCCCTCGCACACCGCGGTTTTCCCAACACCGGGCTCGCCGATCAAAACCGGATTGTTCTTCGACCGTCGACTGAGGATTTGAATCGCCCGACGAATTTCATCGTCACGCCCGACCACGGGATCGAGCTTCCCTTGTCGCGCCTCCTCGGTCAAGTCGCGAGAATATTTCGCCAACGCCTCGTATTTACTCTCCGCGTCCTGATCCGTGACGTTCTCACCTCGCCTCAGCGTGATCACCGCCGCCTCTAAACTCGCGTAATTCACCCCTAACTCATCCATGAATCGTTTCCCAAATCGTTCATCCTTCGCCAGCGCCAAGAGCAAGTGTTCGATCGCCACGAACTCGTCCCCCATCGACGTCTTCAGCTCTCGCGCCGTCTCCACCATTTGTTCCAAAAACCTTCCCAACACCTGGTTCGACGTCGTCGACACCGTGCCTTTGCTCGCGATGAAATCTCGAGTCTTCGAAATCGCAACTTTCAAATCTTTCACCCCGGCCTGGGCTAAAACCCGCGCCGCGAATGCATTCTTTTGCGTCGTCAGCGCCTCGCACACGTGCTCCGTCTCCACCACCTGTTGTCGCGCCTGTTTCGCCACCTCGGGCGCGCGCACGATCGCCTCCCACGCCTGCGCCGTGAACTCACTTTGCGATATCTTCTTCGCCGAGGGCTCTGATTTCCCACTCGATGCCTGCACCGCGCGCGCGACGCGAGCGCGCGCGACGCGACCGCGCCCGCGTGGCGCGCTCGCCTCGCGCGACGCGTTCGTCCTCGCCGTCGCCCGCGCCCGCGACGAAGGAGCGCACGCGCGCAAAGCCATTTGATTCTCGCTCGCGCGCGCGTACAAATAACGCGTCGCAGAACCGCGTCACCGCGTCATCTCCGTCATCATCGTCGTCATCGTCGTCATCGTCAGCCAGTCATCCAGTCATCCAGTCGTTCAGTCCTCGGAGGCGGGGGGTCACGAAAAAGTGTCCTTTTTTCACGAAAAAATGTCCTTTTTTCACGAAATCGCACGATCGATGTCGACCGCGATCGTGCGATTTCATTGTTTTTCGGAAATTCGAACACGTTCTCCAGACCCCGCCTCCCTCGAGTCCTCATTCGTCCTCCGTCGTCCTCATTCGTCCTCCGTCGTCGTCGACGTCGTGTGTTTCACTGTTTTCCAACATCCCATGCCTCCATCGCTCGAGTCATCACTCATTACATCCATCGAGCTCAAAACGGCCTTCACACGCGATCGCCCGCGCCGATGCGATGCGATGCGTCGCTCGCGCGCGCGTCGAACGTTCGCGACGACATGACGCGCGCGTTCGTCGTCGTCCTCGCGTTCGCGTTCGCGTTCGCATGTGCGTTCCCATCGCTCGCGCGAGCGCGAACGGTGTGTTTCATCGCGTCCACGCTGCCGTGGACGTTCGGGGCGTACCAATCGCAGATGCTCGAGCTGTCGCGCGCGTACGCGTCGAGCGATGCGCGCGCGTATTGGATGCCGCGCGCGTCGAGCGCGCGGTTAAAGCCAGGGAAGTACGACAATTGGCGCGAAGTTTTGAAAGCGAAAACGAACGTGGTCGCTCCAAGGGCGGAGGATGAGCGCGCGCTCGCGCACTTGACGTACGTGGGCGTTCCCGACGACGAGTTCCCAGGGAACGACGGGATGAATCATCAGAACGCTTTGACGATGAGACAGTTGAACTCGGCGGCGAAGGCGTATGGAATCGATGCGTACGCGTTGTTGATGGATGTGGGGCATTTATACTTGGATGGGTACGATTTCGACGTTCCGGTGGTGTTGTGGATGCCGTATCATCACGAGGATTTGGATTCGCAAGGAGGCGTGCTGAGGATGTTTTCAGCGATCGCGGCGCTCGCGCCGTCGACGGGTCGGGCGATTGAACAGGCGGGAGCGTTGACGCGAACGGTACCGCACGTCATCAGTCGCGCGGCGTTGAATGAGTTGGCGGATTCGTTCGAGGCGCGCGTGTTAATCGGGGGTGGGACTTTGCGCGAGGGTAAAGAACGGGAAAACGCGGTTCGTGCGGCGGTTTTTGATTCCAAGGCGTACGATAGATCGTTCGGGCGCGACATCGATGTCGTGACCGCCGACACATTTGTAGTGCTCATGCAGGGCGGTAACTACGAAGACGCCGACCGAAAAGGCTGGGTGTCGTCGATTTACGCCTTTGCAAAATTCCAGCGCGATCACCCCGATATCAAGACGCATCTCTGGCTACACGCGATTGACAGCGCGATGATCGAATCCGATTTGAACGTCGGTTCGCAGCCGCCGGTGGCGGTCGTGCGCACGGGTGTCGCTCTTCGTCTCGTGCTCGAGCGCAGCGGGATCCCTTCGAACATGTATACGCTTGATGAGAATAAGCATGACCCCGCATTCACAACTGCGTTGAAGCGTCACGCGGACGTTTGTTTGCACACGTCGAAAGCCGAAGGATTCGGCATGGTCGTCCTCGAATGTCAGGCGCTCGGTACGCCCGTGGTGACGACAAAGTACACCGCGATGCGCGATTACACTAAACTTGGGTACGCCATTGAACCGGCGGCGTATCAATCTATACAAGGCGCATTTTTTGCCTTGGTGGACGTGGACGAGGCGGCGGAGGCTCTCGCAAAAATCGCCACAGGCACGGGCGCGCTTGAGTCTCTAGAAAGCACGTTCGCATGGATCGACTCCGAGTTCTCTCTCGAAACCGTCTTTTCCAAGTTTGACTCGCTTCTCGTTGAGGCGTCGAAAGTGCACGCGAAGCGTCATAAGTGGTCGGATAAAGACACATTCGCGAATCGCCCGCTGTTCACCGTGGTGAATGACGCGTATCCGAGATTAGCTTCCTGGAACACGCCGTGGACGATGTATCACCATCCCAGCGTCAAGGTGAACTATGAGATGATCCAAAAGCAGATGATTGCGCTGACGACGGGGTCAAATTATTACGGACTGGCTGTCGCGCCCACGCACGGAGCGAACGGCGTACTTCTGCCATTCGATGCGAAGGATTCGGTTCACAACATCAACCCCAAATACGTCGTTTTGGTGCCGACGTGGGCGTTGAGGCAGGTGCAAGAGAGAAACAGCTATATCTGGAGTGCGGCATACAGCATTATGAACAGCCTTCGCAGTCAAAAATATTTACTGGCGCTTCCCGAAGGAAGCGCGCGAGTCGAGCGCCAGCGTGATGAACTGTAAGAAGGTTCCCAGTATTTACTGTGTAGTCATTAAAAAAAGTAGTACAGTGCTGTAGCGGTAGAAGTGTTAGCATACGTAGCAATAACGCAATCGACGAGCGCGCGCGTGTGACCTGCCTCATTAGTTGAGCTTTTCTTGCGATTTCGTGCGCGCCTTGCTCTTGAAGGTTTGTTTTGATCGAAGAGTCGCGAGCGTCGCCGTGAAATTTCCCACCGCCATACCCACGAATAGCCCTCCAGCCACGGATGCTTGCCACTCGCGCATGATGTGGCCTTCGTAGCGATACGTCGTAAACACCACGTACAGCACACTCGACCCGACGTAGAACTGCATCGCCTGCAACCCGAACAACAACGGATACAACAATTTTAGCTGACCGCCCGAGAGCTCGTTGCTCGACACATCCATCGGCGACGCTTTGCCCATCGCCACGCGCGTGTACATTCGCAATCGCTGATATCTATTTTGAACTAACATCACGACCCCTTGTAACGTTGTGAAGAGCAAAAATCTCCACGTGAACGCCGCGCACGCGGGTGAATCCAAATCCATCGTCAGCACGCACAGCGCCATGCCCGCCGAGTAATAGTGGTGCTTAATCCACCACCCTCGAATCGTCGACCCGTTGGCGCGTAAAATATTCTCTCTCAGCGCTAGCGCGGTGTAAAAATACAGCATCCAAATCCAATACAACTGCAGCGCGATCGGGTAGAACGCCCTCAAGTACCCCACCTGAACGTCCCCGAGCGTCGTCGGGTGCGCTCGCTCCGTGTACCCCAACAAAAGCGCAAGCGGCGCGATGACGTACACCAGCGTATTGCGATCTCGAAACTGATAATACTCCTCCTTCAATCGTAATCTCGCCTCTTGTCGCGCTGAATTTATCTCCACCGCCCCCCCGACGAAGAATTTCAAAAACCGCCCCACCGGCGCCGGCTTCATGTACCCGTACATGTCCCCGCCCGGCCCCGCCCCCGCGATCACCCTCCGCGCGTTGTACAGCGACGTTCGCGCGTCTTCGTCTTCACACCCACGAATGTCGTCCATTCGTCGTTCGCTCTCCTTTAACATCTCGTTCAGCGACGTGAGCTCGTCGCTCAGAGATTTTAAATTAGAATCCACCTGCGCGACGCGTCCGCTGATGACGTGCGCGCGTCGTTCGAGCTCGGCAGCCTTGGCGCGGAACTCATTGATGTCGTTCGCGAACTCGCATTGGGCGTTGACATCCATCGCGTGACGCGCGAAAACGTGCGCTCGACCCGGTGGCGATTCGTTTCGATTCGATTCGATCGAATCGAATCCAATCGATCGATGGATGAATTCGCGTAATGACGCCTCAGATCGCCACAGCCACACGTCGTCGTCTGTCGCCCACCAACCGACCGCTACGTGATGCACATCGCTCGCACGCGATCGCCCTCGATCGCGCGATTCCTCGTGCGCGTCCTCGACGCGCGCGCGACGTTGGTCGTCGACGCCGACGCGTCCGTCGCGCGCGTGGACGTCCGACGCGGCGCGAACGCGAACGCGATCGAGATCGAGGTAATTCATTCACGTCTTCGCATCGAGCGACTCGGAGGTTGAGAACGCGAATGCTTCACGCGCGCACACTGACCGAAATCGCGCGACCGTTCGACGCATCGCAGACGGAGGCGACGGAAGACCCAGGGATCGACGTCGAACGCGCGGCGAACGGGGACGTGCGCGTCGTCTCGCGCGCCGCGACGTCCACTTCGACGTCAACGTCCAAGTCGACGTCAACGTCAACGTCAACGTCAACGTCAACGAGCACAACGAGCACTAGAGATGAAGCACACGTGCGATCGATCGTGGCGTACATCCCATCGAGATATTGCGCGGTGGACGTGACGATGCGACGGGCGAAAGCGACGGCGAGCGTGGAATCGGTCGTCGACGCGTTCGTTCGCGTGCGCGTTGACGGCGGGGACGTGGATCTTGGGTCGATTAAAGGCTCGGTCGTGGATGTGGAAACGAACGGGGGGTCGATTAAAGCGAATGCGATCAACGCGGACGTACGAGCGCGCACGAACGGAGGGTCGATCGCGGTGAGCGGGAAAGTCGTCGGCTCGAGCGTGTTCGCGGACGTTTCCCCGGGCGGGGATTTCACCGCGGGCGCGATCTTTGGCGATCGAGTGCACGTGAATACCGGGGGTGGTGTCGTGCGGGCGAAGAGCTTGCGCGTTGGGGATATCGCGGTCGTGCGCACGAGCGGCGGCGGCGTGGACGTCGGCGGATTAGAAGGCGCGGGCGAAGAGATGATCGCCCTGGACTCGGGCGGGGGCGACATCGCCGTCGCATTTGGCGAACGGGTGCACATCGTACACGTGAATTCGCGCGGAGGCGCGATCGCGGCGTCGTTTCCGAGCGGATTCGCCGCGACGACGCACGTCGTCGGGTCGTATTTGGGCGAAACCATCGACCGAAAAATCACCGTACCGAGCGCGAATGACACCGCGTCGTTCGTTTCGCACGCACGCATTGTTCACGGTGTCGACGACGCCGTCGCGCGCAAAGTCTCCGCTTTCTCCGAGGGCGCTTCGGTGACGCTCGATTCCGGCGGCGCCGACGTCAGCGTCAAATCCACGTCTTGGCTCGCCGGCGCGCTCGCCGCCTCCAAGCTTTCGTCCGCCACTTAGCGTTGTGTATGTATGTATGTATCATTTCCTTCTCCCCTCTCGCCGCTCGCGCCGTGTCGTTCGCGCGATCACCGCCGCTCAACCCCGAGCGTCGCTCGTCGAGCGAGCGAGCCGCGTTCAAAACGAGCCAACTGTCGCGGCCTCGACGACCGTCATAGCTCGGCGGCTTTGTCCACCATCGCCCTCGCGCGCGCGCGAACTCACGCGTTCGAAACGCGCGATGTCAGTCTCCGTGACGTCGCTCGATGCCGACTTTGAGCGGCGACGCGACTCCGAAGATGATTCTTGGTCCTCCGCGGATGAGAGCGATTCAAATAGTTACAGCGCCGGGAGCGGGAGCGACCCGAGCGCGGCGGAGTACCGCGCACCGGTGATGACGCGCGTGTTCCACGCCGGCGCCGTCCTTTCCGCCGCGGTCGTTCGCGTGGATTTGGTGCGTACGACGTGGAAAACGGTGAAAATGAGGAATGAAAGGCGTCGCGAAGCGTCGGGCGAGAGCGAAACGCGCGGGCGAGCGCGCGAAGGACTGACTCGAGCGACGCGCGCGCGCGATGCAGGTGACGCTGATATATGTGCTTTTATTTTTTATTCTGTGCGCGTGCGCGCGCGGGGACGAGCGATCGATGAGGCGATCGATGGTGGCGGCGACGTGCGCGGCGGGCGCGGCGGGCGCGTACTTGGTAGCGCAGACGACGTATCAGATCGCCGTGGTGACGATGAATGATCGGCCCGGAACGTGGTTGAGGATGTTTGGATTGGTGAATTTTCGCGACAACGCCATGGGGGCGCGGTACATCTTGCCGGATATGTTTGTGTTGTTGATGAGCCTTGGAAGCAGACGGTCGCTGGGCACGTGGGTACAGACGCTGAGGCGAGCGGCAGCGCACGAGATCAAACCCGCGAAAATCGTAGAATTAGTGCGACGCACGGTGATGCGCATGGGAAATATGGATGAGGATGCGGCAAATAGCGTGATACCAAAATGGTTTAGGTTCTGTGGGTACTTGAGTAGCGCCGGGATGGGATACTCGGCCAACGGCGTTTTACAATTCTTGTTGTTCGTAGCTGTGCACATGCGGCTTTCGGACGGACCCAATCGATCGACGCGGGCCGTGTCGACGCGTATAATTCGGTTATCTTCATCGACGGCATCGCTACAGTTTTTGACCGCTGTCATTGTGTGCGGCGCCTACGTGTATACGGCGATTACGAACACGTCACAGAAAGTAGAGTCCTCAAACACGGGAGTTATTCTGGGTTTTTGGAGGTTGGGTAAGAATGGATCAATGTGCTGTTTGAGTCCTGCGCAAGTCTTCGGTTTGACGTTTGCGTTTTTATCGCATGCTTTTTTTGCCCTCGCAAACGCAACGGGTGATACTGGAGAGCAATTTACGTTTCGCGAGCTCATGGGATTTGACATTCAGCATCAAATGTCAAAACCGTTGTACTACTTACCGTTTGTTGGACTAGCAGTTACTTTTACGGGACTGACGAATAACCGGGGCTTCCCGACGTCCTTCATACAGATGGTAGATATTCTCTCAGTTCTATTCGTCATCGTGTGGATGCTCGCATCAGCTCGCGCCGTAAACGGAATTAAAGTTTCAGCCTATCGGCGCAAAGGCGTGACACCAGCAGAAAACGTACGCTCTTTTGAAGAGAAGTGGTTGTTCCGTTCGAGCAGAATGTTGGCGGTGTACACGGTATTTCAGTACACCTACATCTCCTTGCTGTACGTTTACAATCTTCCAGATGTGGCAAAGGACATTCGGCTATCATGGCCGCGCACGACGCTCAGAAACGTCACGCCTTATGACTTCGGGTTGTTTGAAACCTCCGCGCTTTATTCATGGAAGTATCTTTATCACAGATACTTGACGATGGCTTTATGCGTCGTACTGGCATACTGGCTGAGCGAACGAGCAAACGCGATCGGTGCGCCAGAGTTCGAAGAAACCGCAAGGCGGTTAGAATTAGAACCTCAAACGGCCGTGCAAGGTGAGCAGAATGGGATCGCCTTTGCACTTGAAGCGATGTCGACGATGTTCAATCACGTTCGGGACTCCATCGGCGAAAAAGTAGAGGAAAGCATTTTCGAAATTTCGATGGAAGTGCTTTTGGTCATCGCTACAATTTGTGTTGGGTTTCGAATCGAACTCCTGAGCGTTCTTTACGCTATAGTCATAATATTGGCATGCATGGAACTCGCCGTACCTTCGATCAGAGGGACAAATCCAGTATCGCTGCGTCATGGAGTTGTGAAGGCTTTTGGTGCCGTCGCCAAGTTGGTGCGAGACACCGTTCGATGGACATTTTACGGCGCTTTTCGTGGACGTCGAAATCGTAAGAACGCTATTACCGCTGAAAGTGTGGCCGACACACCACCGCGAGGCACTGTAAAACGGAATAATTCTTTGACTAAAGAAGATTACAAAGTTGATCTAAAAAATGTTCCCAGTTCTCTGCATCTTGAAGTGAACGATTACAGCTTCACATTAATGCTGCTCGCATGCGTGTCAATCATCTGGAAGATTCTAACGCAGGTCACGATATTCCAGTCCGGGTCTTTGAAAAAAGTAGTAGGTGTCGAATACGGTAGCTGGTTAGGTCTCGTATCATTCGCCGATCCGCGCGTGGACGACTTCATAGAGACGACGTCGGTGTGCTGCCGATGGCCGTACGTGCTCGATAAGAGTCACAAGTTTTGTTACGATTCGGCTCAAATCCCATCTGCTCTGAACCAGTACAAAACACAGGCTTGTTTTGGGTTCAAAGGTAACTGGTATATCGTGGGTGTGCATTATGCCGTGATAATATTCGCAATTCTCCATGGTTTTCTTCAACGACGACACAACGTGCGGGTGCAAATCAAGGCGAAGTCATTGAGCGCAAAAGCAACCCCACGCGAGAGTTACTGGGCCAGGCTCCGAGGTGAGGTGAAAGGTTGCGACATAGCCATGAAGTTGAAGTTGCTGATCGCCGAGGAGCGATCGCGATCGAAAGAGGCTCCGACACCGATACAAAAGAGGCTATTCGCAAGTACGGACCCGGGATTTTCACCAATTGTGCAGTCGACACCAATAATCGAGGAGGACGATATGTTCAGGAATCTCCCGTGGGCCAAGGCGCCGGTTAAAAAGGAGAAGAAATTTAGAAAACGAAGCTTGCGGGTCCTGACTCTAAGAATGGTCTATCGATTCGTCTCTTGGGATCTATCACACGCTTTCACGCAGGTCGACTCCATATTCGAACAGCTGGCGAGTCTGAAGTATCTTCTTGCGATGGTCGTGTTACTGATCAATGCCTTCCTTAAATCGGACATCACGAGCACGGTTTACATTCTCATACTTGGTTATTTTCTGGCTTTCAATAACGGCGAAGGGATCGCCCGATGCCAGTCCCAAGGGTACGCCATACTCCTCATTATTGGTTTTATTTTGATGGTTCACGTTCTTACGGCTTTACGTCTGCCGACGAGTTTATTGGGTTCAAATTACTGTGAGGACTGTCCAGAGAAACACTTTTGGCTCGATCTGTGGGGATGTCCGTATTCGTCGACCTCTCCGCCGCCTTCGCCACCTCCACCACCGAGTACATGGGCAGAATTTGTGATGACTTGTAGCACTCGTCCGTTCATCGTGAAGCAATACGAGGTCGTGTCAGATATCATCGTTATGCTGCTTATCGGGCACTATGTTCGTAAAGGTCATAAAAATATGGTACGAGACGACGTTCGCACAGCTTGGATGCGAGGATATATGCGATTTAAAGGACAAGTGATGGGTGACCAGTGGGTGCAGTCTGAAGCGTTTACTCGAATGGCAAATAAAGTAAATGCGCGTCTTGCGGAACGTCGCAAACTGGACGAGACATCCGAGCTTACATTTGACGAAAAAATTAAGCGGTGGGATGCCGTGGCTTCGCAATTAGATGTTTATAGACCGAACGCGATGAGGGACAACAGGAGGGAGGAAACGAATCGCGCGCTAGTGGTTAGTCGACGACTGTCTCGGAAAGTCTCTTCGCAAAAAGAAAAGGCAGTTATCGCTGAGAATTTGACCTTTGCGCAAATCGTTGATCGCGCGAAAGAAGCCGCCACGAATGCATCAAGATCGACACGGGGTAGTGCTGAAGTCATGAGCTCTGTTTTTTTGAAAGCATTCTACAAATATCTTTTAATCGCGATCCTGGCTCTCACGATGATAGCGGCCGTGACTCAAGCTGACAGTGATTTCATCTCTCTCTCGTATGCATGTATTGCGATTACATTTGCTCTGAACTACGATGGGTTAAGAATGAACTGCAGAGTTTTCCGAAATCGAGGTTACAAATGGTGGAATTGGGAGTTATTTCGTATCATGTCGACGTATGTGTACCTCGTTCTTGCGGCGAAACTTGCATATCAGATACCGTACATCAAACCAAGACTCTTGACGGGCGACGTAGCGTATTTAGGCACGTGTGTGGAAGGCACTCGCAAGTGTGAGATGATAAACGCTCTTTTTGGTCTGCGCAAACTAGGACAGGCGTGTGATGCCGAAATGTTGGCGTCCGACTGCTCGAAGGTACTGAGCTGGCGCTCCGGGTCGATAGGTGTTGACATTATTTTGTTCTTACTCTGCTCGATTCAATCGCAGTTGCATTCGAGCGAGGCTTACGTGCGCGCCGTTTTGAAGTTCGAGAAAGAAGGAATGGATCGGCGCGCGCGAAGATCCGCGCTGCATCGGAAGTACATCGTTACCTGGCGTGCTAGAATCACCAATGCCCTGGTCTCCGAGTATCAAATAATTACCGCAAAGGTCAAAGAGAGCGCGATCATAGCTCATGAATGGTCGGAGTATCAAAAGCTCAAAAATCTATTGGATGAAGAAGAGGTCCTGTTGAAGCACACGCCCCAGGATATCCAGGCGATCGCTGAAAGCTCGACATCGGTCCGACTTAAGTGGAGGATGGAGAGAGCCGGCGGAGATGTTGAAGCTTTCTACATCAAGCGCGAGCGCTCACCACGGGTGACCATTCTTCCGCATTATGTCAATCCAGTGAGAGTCGACGTCGATCCAGAGTCTGCAAACTCATTTGAACATATTCTCACTGAACTCACACCCGGTGCGAGCTATACGTTCGTCATCGTTTCTTCCTCCAAAACCTTGGGATTGGGCCCAGTGTCGGCGTCATCTGATGTGGTCACTTTACCTGAGCGCGATACAGCTGAAGATATCGCAGATGAACCTACAAAGGCTGATCGCGTACTGGCATTTATGTCGCGGGCTTCCGCGTCCACGGCAAATTTTGCGGCATATTTGCTCGACCCAGCACTATACCCTCTCTCAAAGGATGACACGAAGGACGGCGTGGAATGGACTAGTAGAGGCGATTGGGGTGACGCTGGGTTGATTTCGGGGCTTGGAAAGGTAGTGTATTCACAAAGTGAACGCATCGTTTATATCGCTCTCTTATGGAATTTTGTCGATCACATGGATTTGATGAGCTCAACTCTGCTACTGTTTGTTCTTTGTTTCGCAGCTTTGTCAAATCCTCAGCCGACGCCGGCGGCGTGGAGATTTATTTTCTGGTACACAGTTGCGATGTTCTACGTGAGAATCATCATACGGAGTAGAGTGTTTTGCATGCAGCTTGACACTGATGCAGATGTCGGCGACCGAAACAAATGGCATATTAGTATGCAACCGTTTTGCCCGAGGAGTGTACTTTACGATACATCAGCTGACAGTCATTATAGTACGACGAGTGCGATTTTGCTGACGGTACCGAGACATCGCGATTTAGTCAGAGATGAAGTGATATCGGACATTTTTCTAATTGTATCCCTCATCCTTCATCTCACGCACATGAAGGCTTTGGGACAATCTACAAACGAGGACACGGAGCTGGTCAAGCCGCGCGAAGATTACGAGGAGTATCACGCGAAGAACAGCAGCATGAAATCACGATCGTTTGGTCGATCAACGAGCAAGAACAGAACTGAATCTTTTGCTAGGCGGAGAGAACGCGAAAGCTTGGAGAAACGAGGCTCTTTGAAGCGCCAAACCTCACCGCACACACCCCGTTCCAACTTGGTAGTACGAATTTTTCGAAAAATGACAAAAGGTGTACGAGATCTCGTCGCGCAAGTGAGCCTGCGAAATTCGAGGAGGACGCCTGCCAGAGATGTCGGAAAGCCTGGTATCGACTTGTACGCGTTAGAAATTTTCCTTCAATTTCTTATAGCGCTGTGGTTCGTGATCGATTACAGTACGTTGGTGTTTCAGTCTGTGACGGGATTGAACTCGACTGAGTCTTTTGGCACGGGTCTGACGATTTCTATCATGTGCTCAGTTGCGTGGTTTGTCCTGATGCGCATCGTTTACCTCACGCAGAGCATTCGGATTAAGTTAGCTCTTCACGTCATGCAGTGTGTTCTGTACGTGGTGGGAATCTTTTTTATTCTACCGCTGGTCGATACACGTCCATATGTTTCGCCCAGACACAATACACATCTTAAAGGGTTCACTGTGATGATACTTCTACTCTTCTGTCTCAGCGCCTTGCAAATCAGAGGGGGCTACCGAGAAGGAACACAGCACAGAGTACTGATTATGCGACTCGGGAATCATCCCATTTTTCGAATAATCTTCCGTTTGGTGAACGCCATTCCTTTCCTTTTTGAAATCAGGACCATGCTCGACTGGGTTGTTTGCAACACCAGCATGGACTTCATCATGTGGTTTCGATACGAAACTCTGTTTTATTTGCTCCATTTCACGCACCTAGTACACTCATGGCGCAAGAACGAGCGAGAACTATATGGTGGCGCTATACCGTTCCCCGCCTGGATGAAGGCGTTGGTAGGCGTCGGGATCATTCTCTGCATATTGGTGTTGTTAACGGCTCCAGTGTTCCTCTTCAGTACGATAAACCCGTCTCTGGCAAACAATCGTGTGAGTACTGGAACGATGGAGGTCCATCTTGACTTCGAGACGCAGCGCTACGTGCTCTATACTGGTTTATCCACGGGATTCGCGATGACTAGCGACGACGACTACACCATGCAAAAGCAGCTCATCGGCCGTGAATATTACCAAAGCGCTGATTCAGACTGCATTCGATTCCCAAAGTTTTCTGAATCGGCTTGGATATTACCGAGTTTGCCAAAGGCTGAATTAGCTACAGCGCTTCAAGTGGCCGCAGCACGCTCCAGTTGCGGTGCGACTCTGACTATTTCTACGAGTTTCGCTCGAAATGGGCCACCAAACGCACAAACACTTACGACTGACTTTGTTGCGACTCTTTCAGACAGCAAGTGCTCTGAGTTTGCGGCAGTCATCTCAGCAGATACGGGGAGCATTGAATTTAATGGATTGATTCCCAGAGGTTTGCATCTTCCGCCTGGTCCAAACGTTGAGATCATCGACCGGGAAACCGAAAAATATATCGGTCTCAATATGACGCTGGGATCAACAGCGAGGTCCATGCTTTGGTCGGCAGCACCAATGGCGGCGGCTTTTCCGGTTGCGGCGCCAGACTTTTGCGGCACGAACCCTAAATTACCTTTGAACGAAAATGGCATTCTTCTAGCGGTCGTCAGTGACCGCTACCTTGTCGGGCTTGTTTCTTCACTCGGTTTGTCGAGCTACAGTGTTAGAGCGCTGTACATTTTCATATTCTTCACCGTCGGTCTTATCCTCCGTTCTTTCTTCACCTTCAGGCTTACGAGCGTCTTCATAAGTGAAATGTCAAGCGTAGAAGAGGTCATGAATGTCTGCAAAGGTTTGCGGCTCATTCGCTCGCTTGACTATCCAGGGCGTCGCCGCGACGAGCTAAAGATGTATCACGCGCTCATGCGAATGACGCGCCAGTCATCGATCAAGCATAAACCCTCCATAGACGATTAAATCAAGTAGCAAGTTATGTAATAAAATTATTCTGATGTTATTACATGATTGTGCGAGCTCAGAGCAAGAGATCACTGCTCTGCTGAACGTTCGATTGCAGTTCCTGACGACTAGACTGTCCTTGACGAGCCAATCGTAAGATGTGAACGACGTCGCGCCGATTGATGATTCCATAGTCAAAAAAACTTACCATCACGAAAACAAACTTATCAAAGAATTCGGGCTCTTTATAAAGTCTCGTGAAATACTTTTTGACGAAAGCTTCGCATAAGATCGGCGTGTCGTCGTCGGAAATCGCGCGGAAGCGTCGTGCGACAACATTCCATGAAGCCATGAAATCGATCTCGTCCGACGAAATATCAACGAATTCGTTCAAGAACTGCAAATCTGTCTGGTCATCGAGCACATCTTGGTCGTACTCATCCTCCGAGTTTACTTCCGGCAAGGCACTCATTTCCACAAAAGAGCGAGAATTATAGAAAGGTCCAATCAACTTTTTCCTCTCCTCCTTCTCCAGACGTTGTCGCTCTCGCAGCTCGCGCTGTCGCAAAGCCTTTATTATTGCCCTCTCGACATCCGCGGCCCGTTTTCGTTCGACATCCGCGGCCTGTTTTTGTTCGACATCCGCGGCCTGTTTTTGTTCGACATCCGCGGCCCGTTTTTGTTCCATCTCGAACAGGATGCGCGATTCCACCTTATTGAGACGTTCATTCGTTTGTTCGAGCTCGATTTGTTTAGCTACCGCCTGTGCCTTGAGCTTTTGCCATGTCGAATTCGACGGCTTTTGCCATGTCGTCGGTACCTGCATCAGGACATCTTCCACGACGTCGCCATCCCGATAGATGGACTTGATCTTCAGACGAGACTTGCCTCGGTCCGACATTTCGACGGCTGTGACGATTGGATCGTGTGGAGGAACGTTACGATGACACATCAACTTGTCCAAAGCGTTCCCTTCCATCGCCTGACTCGCGCACTCCGCAAGTGCGCTATGGATCATGTCATACCGTTGATGCCTCGTGCTCGGAAACTTTAAATCGAGATTAAGTTGCTGAGGCAGGTCATCCAAAACTATGACGCGTTCTATCGGTAACCACATGTGTTCCACGGTGTGTTCGCTCACGAACTTCCCCCAAAGCGAGAACTCCCTGCCAGACGTCGCGAACACCGTAAAGGACATCGCATAACCATTTTGAAACACTTCATAGACCTTGTGCGAAAGATGCAGATGGCTCGCGAAATCTGTACGTACACTATCGAACCTTTCCGAAGCAGGCATGATCCCTGGCAAAGCCGCTTCGCACTCTCGAGTTTCCATCGCGTCTGGATACGCCATCGCATCCGCTAAACTATCTGACTCGTGCACCCTGGCGTTCGACGTCGTCGCTTGCGCCATTTCCTGATTCATCGTCGTCGTCGTCGTCAAAAGTGCGCTGTTCGTCGCTTGCGCCATTTCCTGATTCATCGTCGTCGTCATCGTCGTCAAAAGTGCGCTGTTCGTCGCTTGCGCCATTTCCTGATTCATCGTCGTCGTCGTCGTCGTCGTCGTCGTCAAAAGTGCGCTGTTCGTCGCTTGCGCTATTTCCTGATTCTTCTTCTTCGTCGTCGTCGTCGTCAAAAGTGCGCTGTTCTGAGTGCTTCGCAAGGGGGCCGTTTCGGCCCGTCTCACGCGAGTGATGGTCGGCAAAAGTTGCAGATGGCTCGCGAAATCTGAACGTACACTATCGAACCTTTCTTGTTTTCCTTTCTTTTCTTCCGCCGCGCGCAAAGCCTTCAATACTTGATCGCGCTCGAACCCCATGGTCATGATTTGCGTCACCGCCGTCTCGAGTTCGGCGCCCGCGACGAGACCGCTCGGACTCGTCGAAGGCGCGCTCGTCGTCACGCTGAGATGGCTCGCGAAATCTGAACGTACACTATCGAACCTTTCTTTTTTTCCTTTCTTTTCTTCCGAAGAAGGGATGATCCTTGGCAAAGCCGCTTCGCACTCTCGAGTCTCCATCGCGTCTGGATACGCAATCGCATCCGCTAAACTATCTGACTCGTGCACCCTGGCGTTCGACGTCGTCGCTTGCGCCATTTCCTGATTCATCGTCATCGTCGTCGTCGTCGTCGTCGTCAAAAGTGCGCTGTTCTGAGCGCTTCGCAAGAGGGCCGCTTCGGCGCGTCTCACGCGTTCCATTAAAACCGCTGTATCGCGCTCGTTAGCCTGGAGTATTCTCTCAATGCGTTTTCTCTCTTCATTGTACGACTCGCGCATGTATTCAAGAGCCTTTTCACTGTCAAACGCATCTAAACCCGCACTTTTGTTCGCATCGCCAGATGCGATTACCGCTTCGACGATGCGATCCTCCTGCGCCGGAGCGTCAGCAAACGTCTGTGCTCCTTCGTCCGCACCATCGTCAAACGTGGGGACGTCGGAAGCGTCCTGGAAAACATCATCGCCCTCGTCGTCCTCGATGATGGTGATTTCCATCGGATCGACGTCGTCGTCATCTTCGCCTAATAAACAAATAATATCGGCGTCTCGTCCGTCGTCCTTCCCCACCACCACCGGCGGACTTGCTTCGCCGTCTGTTTTCATGAGCCGCTCCGTCGCCTTCGCCGGTTGCGCAGCCGCGAGTGACATCGTCGCTTTCATCGTCGCCGCCGCCGCGCGCGTATCCGAAGACGCTCGCGTATGTGCTATGGATTCCAACTTCTCTTGCGTCACCGCGACCTTGGCGGCGAAATCAGATGCCGAAGGAGCATCTGATTCCCTTCGCGACTCGTTCGTCGACGCGAGCGCCGCCCGGCTCGCCTGCGCCTCCGTCGTCGCTACCTCCTTCCCTCGCGCTCGCGCCTCCGCGCGCTCCTCCTCCGTCGTCTTCATCGCGCGCATCGATCGTCCTTGTTTCAATTTCTCCACGTACTTCTTGTCGAGATCTTCGTTCAATACCCGCGCGTTCAAGGCGTGAAAATCCATCAGTCCAATCGTCGACGTTTGTCCGTCGTTCCACGCGACGTCAAACTCATATTCTTTCGGCGCCCCTTCGCGTTCGCGACACCACACGCCGATGATTAATAAATCATCCCGACAGTGCCTTTGATCGATTAATAACCCATACACCGCCTCTTTCATCGTCCACGTCGCTAAACTCGGCGTCCGTCGCTCGCCCGCCGTCGTCGCCTCCGCGCAGCTCGCCAGCGACCGTCGACACAGCTCAAACCTCTCTCGCGCTGTCGTCGGCAACACATCGCGCACGTCGTCCCGTACGCCTTCCAACGTGATCACGAAGCGTAAATCAATCCACATCGGCGCTCCGCCGTCGCGCGAGGTCGTCGAGCCGCTCGCCACGAGCGCCAGCGTCTTGGCTTCGCGTTCGCCCGCGCCCGAGCAATTCACTTTCGTTGGCTTAAACGCCGCGAGCGCGCGCGAGGACGCGAGTGAGGCGTCATCACGCGCGTCAAATGCTTCGCGCGCATCATTCGCGTGAGGATGACGATCGGCGACGACGACGAGCTCGCGCGCGCTCGCGAGCGGCGGCGGCGGCGGCGCCGGCGCCGCGGCGGCGAGCGGCGACGCCAGAGCACCATCAGCTCGCGCGCGAGCGCGCATCAAATGTTCGGTGCGATGTTTGAACAATTTGCGCGCGCCCGCGAGTTCGTTTCGGGGGAAGAATGGCATGACGCGCGCGACGATGTGAAGGGGAGACGAAGCGCGGAGCGGCGGAGCGGCGAGCGGCGAGTCGACGTATGAACGACGCGCGATGAGTTGCGTTACACACACAACGGCGGTGATGTCGACCGAGGTTAGTAGTGACCAGTGCCGGTGAAGAATTCGCGCAGGGACGCGGCGGGGGTTTTGGAGATGTTCGGCGCCGAGTAGGCGACGCCGCGCACCTTGGAGCGGCGATATCGCGTGCCGCAACGGTTGCACAGCACCGGGGCGTGCGCCGGTCCTTTGCGCCAGCACGGAGTTTCTGTGACAAAACACAGTTCACACGGGCCAGGACGAAGTTTCATGCTCGGCCGCCCGCGTGAGGGGAACGGATGGGGGATTCGTGACGATGACTTTTCGGCGACGACGCGACGTTCGGCGACGAGCCGTTCGGCGTCGAACGCCGGGCGCGACTCTTTCGATGGGCTCGCCTTGGTCGTCTTCAACAACGGCGGCGAATGCGATTTCGTCGGCGGCGGCATCAATGGTGGTGGAAGGTCGACTTTCCCCGGCGTCGGCGCCGACGGCGGCGGGGCGTCGAGTTTCTCCGGCGTCGTTCGATTCGGCGTCGCGATGGGCGCCGCCGGCGTCGTTCGTTTGAATAACCGAACGTCGCCGCGCTTCGCCAACGCGAGCGCGTTCACCACCTCTCGACGGTCGACGACACCGTGCTTGAAAAAACCCGTCACCGCGGTCATGAACAAACGATAAAACCTCTCATCCGCGCGTAACCGCTCGCCGTACGTGCGCACGAACGACTCGAGCAACGCCGGAATTTCCTCCTCATTCGTCACCCTAAACTTTCTCGCCACCGCGTTCCAAGCGTACATGAAATCGATCTCTTCCAAGGAGTAATCTATAAACTCATTCAACAGCGCCTTATCTTCCGCGAGCTCGCTTTCGACTGGATCTTCGTCGTCTGAATCTTCCCGCGGCGCCGAGTCCATGGCGATGAACGTCCGCGAATGATAAAACGGTCCCAACGTCTTCCCTTCGCGCCCTCCTCGCCCTTTCGCGCTCGCGTTCGACGCCTTCGACGTAGTCCTATCTTGCCTCTGTTTCCCTCTCGTCATCGTCTGTTCGCCTCGAGCGACGGCCGTCTCGACCGCGTCTTCGACCGCGTCCTCGCGACGAAAAGTAGACTCCGTCGCCGTTCGCCCATTCCCCTTCATTCCTTTGTCCCCGATCGTCTCTCCCCCAAGTTCACGACATTCCCTATTCTGTTCCCTTTGTAACAACACTTTCTTCGGCTTACACACCGCGGTGATCCACCATCGCATCACCGCCGAGCGCGCGCGCGCGCGATACCCTCCGGCGCGTCGTCGCAACGTCGCGTCGTACCCATCAAAGTTTTCATCCAAGTTTCTTCCTTCGCCTAAATCACTCTCTCGATGTCGCGCATTCTTCACGTCGCTTTCTCCGTCTTCACTAATCTCTTCGTCGTCGTTGTTCCGTCGCTCGAGGAGCAACGCGCGGACGAGCGCGCGGTCGCGACGCGTGAGCGTCTTCGCTCGCCCGCTTCGCCTCTGAGCCGCCCTCGCCGCGGTGTTCCCAATCTCTCCCTCGCTCGACGTCGAAGATTCGCTCATCACTTCGTCTATGTCGTCGTTTTCCGAGACGTCGTCGTCGCCGTGGTGCGTGGAAAAGTTGAAGCCGTAGAAATCGACGGGGCGTCGCGCGCGGGCGAGCGCCGCCATGGCGCGTTGATGTGCGAATGCTCGAAGAACGAAATGACGTCAACGCGCGCGATGTGGGGTGAAGGACGACGCGAGCGAACGAACGCGTCGCGCGCCGAGGCGAGGCGCACACTGAGGCGCGCTCAGCGACGGGCGATGCGGTGGAATGCGATGCGTTGGAATGGAATGCACACCTCCATTTTTTTGTGTTTTTTTGTTGTTTTTTTGGTGTTTTTGTATTGAAAACGAGCACAACGAGCACCTCGGCACACCGACGGGCGAACGACGTCGACTGTGAATGATCGAATGACGACGACGTCGCGCTCGCGATGGTTTGAGGCGCGTCGCGACGGTCGTCGTTCACGTCGTCGTCGTTCGCGCGTCGCGTCGATTTCTGCGCTCGTGTCATATTTCTGAGCTCATGTATTTAAAAACATCATGTCATTTCTGCGCTCGTGTCATATTTCTGAGCTCATGTATTTAAAAACATCATGTCATTTCTGCGCTCGTGTCATATTTCTGAGCTCATATCATTTCTGTGCATTTCTGCGCTCATGTCATTTCTGAGCTCATGTGTCATTTCTGTCTGAGCTCATGTCATTTCTGAGCGCGCGCGCTTCGCGACTCCGTCACCCACGATCCCGCGCTCGATCGCCAAACGCCTCGCGCTTCGCGTCGTCCATGCCGACGACGCGCATTCGCGCGTGATGCCGCGCGCGATCGCCGATGGCGAGCGACGAACGCGCGCGCGCGCGCCCGTCGGCGCGACCGGCGTCGCGAAGCGCGCGCGTGAGTACGGGCACGCGATCGACGAGCGATTCGCGACGGAATGGGAATTCGAATGTGGTGAATGCAGGAGAGCGACAGCACAGGCTCGATCGATGGCGCGAAGACGTTGGGCGGAGAAGCGAGAGGCGGGCGAAAGAGCGACGGGCGACGACCGCGCGCGCTGAAGACGCTATCGATGATGACGATGGACGACGACAACGGACGGAGACGCAGACAACGAGGACGAAAATTGTGGTTTTGGAAACATCGCTGACGGTAGGAGACGACGACGAAGGCGCTCAGGGGGAGGACGCGACAGGGTTCGGGTGCGGGTGTTTCGGCGCGCGAGCTCGAGCTCGAACGCGAGCTCGAACGCGAGCTCGAGATGAAAATCAAGCGCATCAAGATGAAACACGCGCGAACGAACGCGCGTCGCGAGGCGAATGGATCGACGTGAGCGACCGAGGCGAGAGGCACGCGACAGTGGAGGCGACAGTGGAGGACGAACGCGCGTCGGCGAGCGAGGACGGAGACGAGTCGAAGACGACGCGAGACGAGCGAGCGACTTTGATCGATGTGAGCGAAGAAATGCGGCGCGACGTGGAAAAGGAGTTGAGCGAGCGACGCGATGCGCTGGCGAGCGAGGAGGCGGCGGTGCGCGAGCGCGAGCGCGCGGTGAGAGCGAGAGATGAGGCGGTGAGCGAGCGCGAGCGGTTGGTCGCGAGCGCGAGCGAGGACGTCGAACGACGATTGATGACGTTACACATAGAGGAGAAGCGTTTGATGAGCGCGACGCGTGGAAGGAATTCGTCGAGCGCGAGTGCGACGTACGCGGCGAACGCGACGAACGCGACGAACGCGGAAGGGGATTTGAGCGACGTCGGAGAAGTCGCGCTCGAGGCAGAGTTGCGTCGCGTGCGCAAGACGACAAAGCAGTTTTCTGAAAAGGAACGCGCGATGCTCGAGCAAATTAATGCATTACGCCGCGCGAGAGATGCGAGCGAGGCTAGGGTGCGTCAGCTCGCGGATGAGCTCGACGATGTACAGAAAGATCACGCGATGTGGTCGCGCGAAGAAAAAGCGGCGGAGCGCCGGTTCGCCGAGGACAGTCCGACGACATCGACGGTCGATCGAGAATTACCGGATTGGCTTCGCTCGCCCGAGCCCGCGTTGCGAGCGACGGCAGATTCGTCGCCGCCGACTTACAAGAAATTTTCGCCCTCAAAGCTCATCATTCCCGAGAGCGCGACGACGCCGCCGACGACGCCGACGACGACGCCGACGACGACTGGCGCCGCCGCGCAGCATCCAATCTTTAGCGCTATTCGCAACGGTCGCGTCTCCGAGGTGCAAGATATCTTGGTGCGCGATATCGATAGATTTGACGTCGAGACGCGAGACTCGTTCGGGAACACCGTGCTCATCGTCGCCGCGCAGAACAATCGAAAGCGCGTCACCAAAATGTGCGTTAAAGCCGGCGTTCAGCTCGACGCTCGAAACAAGCAAGGCAACACGGCGTTACATTATTGCTACGGCTACGGCTACTTTGAACTCGGGGAATATTTGATCAATAAGGGCGCCGACGCGAACGCGACGAACGCCGCGGGTGAAACCGCATTTGATGGATTATCCCCCGAGCAAAAGCGTTCGCTCCGCCAGACGCGAGAGACGCTCGCCCGAGCCAAGCGCGCGAAGAAACCCGGCGACTCGTCCAATCTCTCGGATGATCGCCCCGAAAGCTACTCTGACGTCGAAAGCGTCGTCGCTTTCACCGACGACGACGACGACGACGCTTTTGTGCGTTGAATCTTGTAATTAATTCCAACCAGCCGCGCGTCTCGGCGCGTCATCCATTCGGGCCTCGGCGGCGTACCCCGCCGCCCTCAGGCGTCACTGTTTCGCGTCGAAACCATGCTGTCGCGAACGACCCGCGCTTTGCGCGCGCGATCGCAAACAGTTCGCTCGTTATCTTCATCGATTCCAGATGTCATGGTTCGTCGTCGTCGCGCGCCGCGCTCGTCCCGCTCGCGAAGCGCGTCCAGGGTTATCCTCGCGCTTCGCGCGCGCTCGCGCGGGCGAAAGATTTCGAGCTCGACGTCCACGGTCGTCGTCCACGTGCGACTGACGCGAACGTTGGATGATGATCTATCGCGACACAGACCGCGGCGGTGATCCGCGAGACCGGCCCGAGCTCGGTGATGAAGATTGAAAAGGATTACCCGACGCCGAAGCTCCAACCCGGCGGCGTGATCGTGAAGAACCAGTACTCTGGGATTAACTTCATCGATACCTACCACCGTTCTGGGTTATACAAACGCGAGCTCCCGTTCATCGGTGGGCAAGAGGGCGGGGGATTCATCGCGGCGGCGAGCAAGGAGGCGATAGCGCAAGGTGTCAAGGTGGGCGACCGCGTGTCGTACTCGAGCGTGTTCCAAACGTACGCGCAATACACTGCGGTTCCGGCGAGTAAGGTGATCACGGTTCCACCGAGCGTGCCTCTGGACGTTGCGGTATCGTGCGGCGTGCAAGGGATGACGGCGCACTACTTGACGCACTCCGCGCACGCGGGGTTGGTCAAGCCAGGGGAATGGATGTTGATTCACGGGACGGGCAGCGGCACGTGCCAATGGGCGGCGCAAATGGCCAAGCTCCGAGGGTATAAGGTGATCGGGACGTGCTCGAAATCGAAGCAAGACATCGCTCGCGCCACAGGAGTGGATGAACTCATCATTTATGACGAAGCTCCGGGGACGTCGTACGAAGACTACACGTCGGTGGACCTCGTGTCGCGCGTCATGGAAATCACCAAGGGCGAAGGCGTCAAGGCTGTCATCGACGGCATCGGTCTCGCGACGTATGAAACGTCCATCGACGTTCTGGCCCGACGCGGTATTTTTGTGTCCTTTGGGAACGCCTCTGGCGCCGTCCCGGCGTTCCCGCCTCTCAAGTTTATCAACAAGTCTGGTTACTTGACGCGCCCGAAGCTGAACGATTATACCGTCACTCGTGAAGAGCTCATGGAGCGCGCGAACGACATCTTCAAATGGATCGCCTCGGGTAAGCTCCAAGTCGCGGTCGATCGCTGCTTCCCGCTTGCGCAAGCGGTTGAAGGTCATGATTACCTCGAAGCTGGTCGATCACGAGGCAAAGTCCTGTACGAGCTCCCAAAATGACAGTAGTTCGCCGAGGCATCAGAGCCTCACCCCAGCGACGTATTGACATTTTAACGTACAGTATATAAATTCTTTTCCAGAAAACGTTGCGGGCGTGCTCCTCGCGTGCGTGTTACAATCATATCTATTCGCGCGTGCCTAGCGTTTACTGTACACTCCTCTTTCCGCTTGCCTCGGAAGAGATATGATTCGCGTCTGAACAAAAACTAAACAAAATTGCGCGCGCTGGCGTCGATAGTACTAGCATGCAACCTCAACTCGCGACGTGTCTACTTGGGGTCCTTGGTGTCTCCCCATCTGACGTTGAACCTGGATGCGAGGTAATGTGCGCCGATCGGACCGCGAGAGCCGTAAGGATACAGCTCTGGTGCAATCTTCTGCTCCTCTATCTTGTCTAAAAGCGGTGTGAAGAGCTTCCATGCCGCTTCGAGCTCGTCGTTACGAATGAACAATCTCTTGTCCCCGTTAATAACGTCCAAAATCAAGCGTTCGTACGCATCCGGTAGCTCCATTGCGTTGAAAGCGCTCTTGTAATGAAGATCCAAGTTCGTCTGGTCGAGACGGTGGCCCAAGCCCGGAATCTTGGTATTGATCCGCAAGTAAATCGCTTCGTCGGGTTGAATTCGAATCACAAGTTCATTCGTGACGTGCTCGACTCGACCCTGACGTTCGCCGTACACGTTACCCGGAGCGTGACGGAACTGCACGCGAACCTCGCATTGACGCTTGTGCAATGCCTTGCCTGCCTTGAGCATGAAAGGCACGCCGTCCCAACGCGCGTTGTCGATGAACAACGCCATGGCGGCGAACGTCGGGCACAGCGACCCTTTTGGTACCGTTTCGTCATCGAGATACGCCGGCAGCACGCGACCATTCACCTCGCGTCCCTTGTACTGCCCGAGCACGACGTTATCCATCTCAATCGGTCGCATCGATCGGATCACTTTGACTTTTTCGTCGCGAATATCTTCGGCGTCCAAGCTCGCCGGCTCCTCCATCGCGAACAAGGCCAAAATTTGCAACAAGTGGTTTTGCATGATGTCGCGGATGATGCCGTAGTGATCAAAGTAACCACCGCGGCCTTCGGTGCCGAAATCTTCGCTAAAGTTGATTTGAACGTTGCGAATGTAGTTACGATTCCACAAAGGTTGGAAGATGATGTTGGAAAATCGCAACACGGTGAGATTCTCAATCAATTCCTTCCCGAGATAGTGGTCGATTCGATACGTCTGCTCTTCGCTCAACTCTTGCGCCAACGCCTTGGTGAGCTCGCGTGAGGACGTCAAGTCTCTCCCGAAAGGCTTCTCCACGATCACACGCGTCTCTCCTTTGGTGCTTTGACACTGTCGCGCCGCGTTTTGCGCAACGGGCACGAAGATGCTCGGCGGGATGCTCAAGTAAAACACCCGTTTCACCGACTTGGCCCCTTTCTCGTCTTCGCACATCGTCTCATTCAACTTTGCGAAATCTTCCGCCTTATCGTACTGCCCCGCCACGTACTGGCATCTCGAGAAAAACTCATCCGTCTTCGCCGCGCAATCGCTCCCGCCCGCCTTAGCCCAATCGATGCGACACGTCAACGACCCCGCGATCTTGTCGATGAACTCTTCTCTCGTCATCGACGACCGCGCGTACCCGTAAATCATAAAATTCTTCGGCAACCTCCCTTCGTAAAACAACGCAAAAAGTGCTGGATATATCTTCTTCTTCGCCAAATCCCCGCTCGCGCCGAACACGACGAACGACATCATCTCCCCCGCGCTCTGAATCGCGCGCACGTCCAAGCTCATCCCTCCCTCGTCCCGCGCGTTCCCATCCTCCTTCCCTTTCCCCGCCAACGAGATCTCCACGAACTGTTCGTTCGCTTTCGCCTGCGACGACACGCGCACGACGCGTGCGGCGCTTCGCCTCGTCGTCGCGAGCGCGTTGACCGCGTTCGCGCGCGCCTGGGGCATCGAACGCAAATTCGTTCGATTTCCTCGCATTCGGTGCGCCATCGCGACGCCCCTGGCTCTCGACGACGCGTGTGACGACGTCTGAGACGACGCGAGCGCGAGTTTCATCGCGTGCGTTCGTGGCGCACGATGACGATCGATGTCGATGGGCGTTGGTGTCGATGGAATGATGCGACGATGCGCGATCGGCAACCGCCAGGGGTGGCGGCCGCGAAGGGTGACTTTTCGAAAAGAGACGGACGATGGTCTCGAAACATGGCGAAAATGACAAGATATGGGTAGACAGTATGGTGTGACGTCCGTCTCGACCGTCGCTCCTTGGGGTCCAGAGCGTCGACTGCGCACCATCGCCCATCACACGCTTGGTTCGTGTTTCGACGTCGTGTCCCTCACGATGCGTCCGTGGACCCACCGACAGACCGACGTCGAGGTCGACTCTGTGTGCCCATACACCGACTCTTGGGAACGACGTGGCGTTCGTGAGGGCGATCGTTCGTCGTCGTGACTGTTTGTTTTTGTTGTTTTTTTCGCGAAACGACAATACAAAAGACTG
>Ga0222712_10000750_pt1 | contig 41304 bp, 43 predicted proteins | sample C33_657DmetaG_FD_165043 | JGI IMG/M metagenome (GOLD analysis project Ga0222712, IMG submission 165043) | Estuarine water microbial communities from San Francisco Bay, California, United States - C33_657D | ecosystem: Environmental > Aquatic > Marine > Unclassified | place: USA: California... | reverse complement strand
ATCCTGAACAAGGCGACGTTGGCGGTCACTGCTATTTCGAAGCGCGACCAACATGGTGTTAAAGCTTCGTGCAAGCTGTGCAACTTCGTCTTTCCCGGTGACTTCTATCGTGCGATTGAGATCCTGGGTGGCGGCGATTGATTCTGCAGTTTCAGCAAGAACTTCGATGGGTCGAGTCATTCGAGAGGCAAATAACCAAGCAAATGCACCCGAAATGAGGACTGCAAGTCCAGCAAAGACGGGGAAATAACGCTGCATTCCATTTTGTGCATCAACAAGAATTTGCGTGTCTTTTGCAACTTGAATAATGAATCCATTCGGCGCAATAACGGAAAGCATGCGAAATTCGTGATTGTCAATCATCACTGACTCGTAGTACGCACCATCAGTGTTCTCTCTCAGATATGCAGTGGCTTCTTCGTATGGAAGTGCTGGTAAATCCTGACGCTTGTAAAGGATGTCGTCAGTGTCGATGATCTGCGTAATGGAATCTGTTTCACCTTGAGAAATTTCTCGGTCAATGGGGCCGCGACCGAAAAAATCATTGAGGTCATTTCTTGGGCGTTCAAATGCACGGAGAACTGACACGGTTCGCTGATTGAGAGAGGAACGAACTTGGTTCTCTAATTGTGATGATGCAATGCGATAAGCACCAAAGCTCATGGCTGTTGCTACTAGGAAAACGAGCGCGGCAGTAATCGCGACATAGCGCGTCCGGAGATTCATGATTCCTTCACCGTGTATCCAACGCCGCGCACCGTATAAACCAGGCGACTTTCGCCGTTTTCCTCTGTTTTACGGCGGAGATAACCGATGTAGACGTCGAGGGATTTAGAACTTGTTTCAAAGTCGTATCCCCAAATTGCTTCATAGATGTAATCGCGCGACACAACAGCATTCGGTTGCTGCATGAGAAGTTCAAGCAAATCAAATTCAGTTTTTGTCAGAACTAATGGACGGTCACCACGGTGCACTTCTCGTGACATGGAATTCAAAACAAGATCGCCCACTTTGAGAATCGATTGAGAAGTGGAGGGTGTTGAACGACGAAGTAATGCGCGACAGCGCGCAAGCAATTCGTCAACGACAAATGGCTTCACGAGATAGTCGTCTGCGCCTGCATCTAGTCCGGCGACGCGGTCGCCAACTTCAGCACGTGCGGTGAGAAGAAGAATGGGCGTGTTGATACCGCGGTGGCGTGCTTCGCGACAAACAGTGAGTCCGTCGGCAAAGGGCATCATCACATCGAGCACAGCGAGATCGAAGCGGGTCTTTCCCAATGCTTCCAAGGCGGCCTGGCCGTCATTGACGGCTGTGACCTCGTAGTTCTCCAGCTCGAGAACCCTCTGAACGGCCTTACGAACCGAAGGATCGTCCTCTGCAATCAGCACTTTTCGGGTGTCCATGGCTTCACCGTAGCCATGATTTGCAAGGGTTTCCCGATCCTTGGCTTGATTCTTGAGATCCTCTTACCATCCTCATGGATACTTCTTACATACGAGCGTGAAAGTGGTTGCAAGCCAGAAGGACCTGGCCCACACCACACAACAAAGGAACACAGAACAATGAAGATCAACTCCCGTTTCACAAAGGTCGCCGTGGCCGCAGGACTCGTCGTCGCAACAGGCGCCGGCGTTCTCGGACTCACAGGATTTGCGAGCGCTCAGGTCGCACGGAACAACACAGCAGTTGTTGCATCAGCCGACACCGCCAGCGGTAACGGAACCACAGATGCATCAAATCTTGGAACTCTCCAAGCTGAAGGCTCGGTGAGCGCAGAATCTGCAGAAACAACTTCGGGCACAGTGACAGACGCTGCCCGTCCATCTCCCATCGCGGATGCCGCAAAGGCACTCGGCATGACGGAAACTGAACTCGTTACCGAGCTCACTGCAGGCAAGTCCATCGCAGATGTTGCGAAGGCAAAGAATGTCGATCTCGACAAAGTCATTGCAGCAATCACTGCTGGTTTCAAGGCTCACCTTGACGAAGAAGTTGCTTCTGGCGAGCACACACAGGCTGAGGCCGACGCGAAGCTTGCTGAGTTCAAGACACGCGTCACCGAAATGGTGAACAAGGCTGGGTTGCCAATGCACGGTGGCAAGGGTGGACACGGTGGCAAGGGCGGACATGGCCCAGCCAAGTTTGCAACAGCCAACCTTGCAACCACATTGAAGTTGACGGAAGCAGAACTGCAGACTCAATTGCAGTCTGGCAAGACCCTCAAGCAGATTGCAGATGCTCAAAATGTTGACATCGCAAATGTGAAGGCAACGTTGACCGCAGACTTCAAGGCACACCTTGATGAAGAAGTGAAGTCCGGTGAGCACACACAGGCCGAGGCCGATGCGAAGCTTGCTGAGTTCAAGACTCGTCTTGATGACATGGTGAACGGTGTTCGCCCTGCTGGTGGTCGCGAGGGTCATGGTGGACGTGGTCATGGCCACGGCGGTCCAAAGGGTGGTCAGATGCCAGGCGCACCTGCAGCACCTGCTCAGGGCAGTGGCACTTCCGCTCAGGCATAACTTCAACGTCATCCTCGGATGACGAAACAACATCCCCCTTACAGGCGGCCGGACATCAGCAAATGCTGGTGCTCCGGCCGCTCTGTTTTTGGCCTATCTCGTCAGAACAGGGAGTCCTTCAAGCAGCACTGTGGACTCTGCGCTCATCGTGAGAGAGGGAATGGGAATCCCAATCACAGGAATCCGAATTTTTTGTCGAAGTGAAACAGTGAGGAATTGATTTGTTGCGTCCAGAGATTCGGAGTGAGCGATCTCTTGGTTGGCCAACAAAGACTCGACCGTTTGGCGGGGATTGTCAGAGGTGCTTGCTGCTCGTGCCGCCACACGAGCTGTGTCGGCTAGTCGAAGTGAAGCCAATCCCACGGCAATCGACGCCACGAGAATTGCGACGCAGGAAACGAAGAGTGGCAATAGAAGAGCGAATTCGACTGTTGCCTGCCCGGCCTCAGCCCTGTGCGGGCGGATTGGCACGTTGCACGATTCCATCGAAGATGCCATCGAATAAGGAGCCGATGCGGCCTGCGCCACCACCAGCTGTAGCCCAGGCGATGACCAAGGTGGCAATGATGGACGCAGCTAACAAGATGAGCGCATATTCAGTTGTCGCCTGTCCGCGCGAGCGATGTCGAATCGGTGATGTCATGGGTTCCTTTAAGCAGATGTGTTGATGGAGGGTGGGGAGAAGGTGAAGTGATGAAGATTTGCGAGCACGAGCGGAATGACCGTGAGCAAGATGAACGAAGGCAGGACACAGAACACCACAGGCAGTGCCAACTTGTTGGGAAGCTGACGCAGTCGCATCTCCGATTCGTGACGGCGATGCGATCTCATCTCTGATGACAACCGATGAATGGTCTCGATTGCCGGCAATCCATCACGATGTGCATCTGTCAAAACTCGAGACAGAACAAATGCATCGGCGCCATGTCGAGAAGCAAAATTTTGCAATGCGTCAGCAAAGGCTTCGCCCTGCATCAACTGGTCGCAAAGAATGTCGTCGTACTCTCTCGCCCAGTTCTCGATTGCTTGGGGAAGCGAAACCCCCGCGCGTAAAGACACACTGACTGCATCAGTCAGTTGAGCCGCCAAGGTTGGTGCAGATTGAGATGAACGTGAGACCATGCCTTGCACCCAAGACCAACCGGAACGGTTGAGCGCAACTCCGAAGCCAATGACAAAAAGTGTGGGAGCAGTTGTCAGTGCTTCTCTTGTTGACTGCGATGCAAGAAACATGAGTGCCAACGCGATGAACGGCAATAAGGAAAGTAAGCGAACAGTGGAACGCGTCTGTTCCGCGGCCATCTGCATATTTTGCTGATGTTGTGCATCTTCCCGCAGAATTACAGCGGATTGTTCCAATGCTTGCGGGATGAACGCCCCGTGCACAAGGGAATGATGCAGCAGTTGAAAGAAATGTTGTTCCCGACCACTGGTAGTGCACCCTCGCAATGCTTTTGCGATATCTGTGCCCTGTTGCAATTGTGAGTGAAGTACCGCGAGTGCAGGCGTTGACTGCAACGATTCGAGAATGTCGCTCAGTGCTTCGCGTGCAGAAACGTGTGACCGTGTAGCACGGGCCAACGCATCGAGTGCATGAGCGAAGTCAAGAGGCGATGGACAAGAACGCGCTGAGGGTTTCTTGAGAGACGTTGCAGAGGAGACATGGACAAAATTGTTCTGGGAAATCTGCTGGTGCATCTGCGCGATGTTCTTACGAGCAATGAATCGATCAGTACAGAGGAACAAATGAGGGCTCAGGGTCCAGACCACCACCACAATGACAACCCAAAAGACAAGGATGTTCATCATGAACCTCCGAAGAGGTGCATTGGGGAGCCATTCTGCAAACAAAGGATCTCTGTAATCCCTCGCCGCCCATTCGGTTGGCGTTGGATGTGTACGACGGCATCTATTGCGTTCATGATGAGGTCGGTTGCGTGTTGAAGGGACCACTGCGGTGAATCTCGAATCGTGATGGACGCAAGACGCTGAATCGTGTTCATCGCTGATGTGGCATGCACAGTTGCCCAACTGCCTCGATGACCACTAGTGAGAGCTAACAACATGTCCACAGCCTCGGCGCCACGTACTTCACCCACGATGAGGCGGTCTGGTCGCAGTCGAAGGGAAGTTCGCACAAGTTGTTGTAAGGAGATTTCTCCGACATTTTCTGAATTTGCCGGGCGCGTTTGTAATCGCACCACGTGCGAATTGTTGAAACGCAATTCGGCTGTGTCTTCAACAACAACGAGGCGTTCATCTCCATTGAAATGTGATGCAGCAGCTGACAACAACGAAGTTTTGCCGCTGGATGTTGCCCCTGAGATAACGACATTGAATCGACTATGAATGATCTCTTTCACAATGTCTGTACATGACGTCGGGCCAAATGCCGCGAGAGGAAGTATTCGCTTGGGGAACTTGCGAATGCTGATCGTGGCACCACCTGTCGAAATAGGTGGCAGGACAACACATGCGCGCGACCCGTCTTCAAGACGTGCATCAAGAACGGGAGAGAGCAAATCGATACGACGTCCTGATGCGCGACAAATGCGCTCAATGCAGAGAGATACCTGTTCGGGGTCCAATGTGCCAGCCGCACGTATTCCGTGTGCATCCTCAAGCCATAGTTGATGACCATCGATCACCATGACTTCGGTTATTTCTGGATTATCAAGATGTTCTTGTAGAACACCGACCGAACGCAACATGCCTTACTTCTTGGGGAAGTAATTGCCGAAAAGTTGTTCTGCACGTGCCGTGAGCAGGCCAGCATCGACCGCACGGGAGATGGCAGCTTCATAAGGAATCTCCGCAGCGACGGGAACACCGAGAACATTGCCGACGTCTTTGACGGTGAGTGCGCGATTCTCTTCTTTTATGACAAACACATTGCTGGGGCGTGGAAGACGTGAAGCCCGGCGAAGGGATAAGTAACACGGTTTCACGACCATGGAAACGTTTTTCACTGCTTGAGTGAGTACCTCAGGAACATAGGTTGTGCCCGCATCGATGATGACGTCATGTGGAAGTGAAGAGATTGCTGTTGCGAGCGCTTCCCATCGAGGTTCCCCAGTGACGAATCGTGCACCTCGATGAAGAACCACAAGACCAGGAATAACGGGAATACCGAGCATCACCATTTGTTGAGGATCACCAACGTTGTCCTCGTTCAGCCAATCATTGATGCCGGGGCCGTGTGGTTCAGCCATGCCGATTGCCGCTGGAACATCTCCGCACAGGTCAATGAGCAATGTGTTGGTACCGCGCATCGCGGAAACGAGTGCAAACGCCGATGCGGTGACAGTGGTGCAGTTGCCACCTTTGGGTGACATGAAAAGTGTTGACACACAACCTCCTTGTTAGGTGGAGGTGATGTGGACGTGGCAGTTGCAGAAAGGGAGTTACAAATTCACTTCGTTGCGCATGGGCTCATTGTTGATGTACCGACGGAGATTCTCAACAAAAATCTTTTCTGCACGAAGACCTGATGTACTGGAAGCGCCGGAGCTGTGTGGCGTGATGATGACGTTGTCAAAATCCCACAACGGAGAGTCTTCAGGAAGTGGCTCTGTTGCAAACACATCAAGTCCAGCGCCCGAGAGGTGCCCTGATTGCAATGCAGCAACAAGAGCGGTCTCTGTCACCAATTCGCCACGACCAACATTGATGAACCGTGCGCCTTTCTTGAAAGCGGCAAAACGAGCCTCATCGAAAAGATCTTTGGTGTCGGGAGTGAGGGGAAGTGCGCACGCCACCCAATCTGCACGGCCGAGAACCTCGTTGAGGGCATCAAAGCCAAATGTGGGGCACGGCTCATTTCCCTGTGGTGTGCGGCGAATGCCTTCCACTTCCATATTTAGGGCAACACCAAGTCGTGCGATTTCCAAGCCAATTGGTCCGAGACCTATGACTGCAAGACGAGAGCCGTCGAGTTCATCAAACGAATGACGTTTCCATTCGTGTTTGTCCTGGTGACGGAACCACGCACGGGTGTTCCTGCTGAGCGACAGCATGTAGAGAATCGCAGTCTGAGCAATGGGGGAGGCAGTTGCTCCGGAAGAGTTCGTCAGGCGAACGCCGTTCTCCATCAACTGAATGAAGAAGGGACTGTCAACGCCTGCTGAAAATGTATGAAGCCATTTCACATGGGTGGACTTCATGATGGAAAGAACCATGCCGCGCGAACGTTCTGGCCACACATCGCTGGAGAAGAATGCAACATTGACATTCGCCAAAATGTCATCTGCAATCGGTTCCTCACCTTCGTAGATGATGGGCGTAATGCCAGGCGCGAAAGACGTGATGTTTGTCCCTTCGCGTTGCCACACGTTGTCGCTAACAAGAAGAACGATGTCGGAGCCTGCTGTGGTCATTTCCACAGACTATGTACCTGGAGCCGAGATAGCGGTACCGTTCAAGTGTGCGCCTCTTTGTTGGACTCCTCTCGCTTCTTCCTCTTGCCCCGGCCCACCTTGGCTCTGGCGACAGTGTCCAGCCACGCAACACCGAGTCAGTGATTACCTCTGTTGCTCCTGCAGTTCCTGATGGGGTCAAGATTGAAATCGTGGGGGGTGACACCTTCGTGCGCCTCACGGCCGTTGGTGTTCGTGCCGAAGTTCGTGGGTATGACGATGAGCCGTATCTGCGGATTAGCGCTGAAGGACTCGTGGAGGTCAATGAATCTTCCGTCACCGCAGTACTGAACGGTGATCGTTATGGAAACGTCGACACGTCACAGATGAAACCAAATGCTGTGCCAAAGTGGCGCACTATTGCGACGAACGGCATTGCGATGTGGCATGACCATCGCTCGCATTGGATGAGTCCGAAACTGCCAGCTGCGATTGATGACAAAGGAACAGTGTTGAACTGGAATATTCCAATGATCATTGCGGGTCAACGCACACTTGTCTCGGGAACATTGTTTCTTCGTGACAAAGCAAGCATGGCGTGGTGGTTGGCAGGACTTCCCGCTGTTGTGATTGCAGTGTTGTTGTCGTTGTTCCGTCGTCGTGCATTCTTTGCCATTGTTCTCGCAGCGTCACTGCTGGGAGTGGTTGCTGGATTCATGGAGTACAACGGCTTGCCCGATGATGCTCGAATCACCCCCGTTATGTTGATGTTTTCCGCAGGTTCCGCCGTGATCGCCATTGCTTCAATGGCACGTCTGATACGTCCGGGCGCAATGCACATCGCGGTGTCACTCAATGCAGGGGCAGGTGCAGCACTCGTTGTATGTGGATTCCTGACGGCGAATCAAGTGCGTGCGTCGTATATTCCTGGCATTGATCAGATGTGGATTGCACGCATAGCGATACCCATCATGATGGGGATTGGCTTTGTGTCCGTCATTGATGGCGTGACACGCATTGTTCGCTCAGCGCCATAGGTGCGGCTGATTTAGACCGAAAGAAGGTCGCGGGCACCGGTGTCGGATGACGGGTGACGCAACTTGCTCATTGCACGAGCTTCGATCTGACGAATGCGCTCGCGAGTGAGGTTGAAGTGTTCTCCCACTTCTTCGAGAGTGCGACCTTCACCGCTTCCATCGAGACCGAAACGAAGACGAAGAATTTCACGCTCGCGCTCATCGAGTGGAGCAAGCAAACGCTGGATCTCTTCGGGCAACAATGCAGTCGCTGCTACTTCGAAAGGTGATTCGGCGGAACGGTCTTCCACAACGTCACCGAGTTCGGCATCGCCATCTTCACGAAGAGGTTCGGACAAAGACAATGGCTCTGCAGCAAAGCGCAATGCTTCGGTGACCTTGTCTTCTGGCATCTCTACTTCTTTCGCCAATTCAGCGAGAGTGGCAGGACGGCCAAACTTCAGCTCAAGGCGCGAGCGTGCCTTCTGCAAACGAGCAAGCGTGTCGCCCGCGTGGACCGGAAGGCGAATGGTGCGGCCGGTATTTGCGATACCGCGCGTGATTGCCTGACGGATCCACCATGTTGCATACGTGGAGAACTTGAATCCCTTACGCCAGTCGAACTTTTCCACTGCGTGCATGAGGCCAAGGTTGCCCTCTTGGATGAGGTCGAGAAGTGGAAGACCAGATGCTTGGTACTTCTTTGCGATGGAAACAACGAGACGAAGGTTTGACTGCACGAATGCGCGCTCGGCGATTTCGCCTTCGCGAATTGCCTTGCGAAGTTCGCGGCGCTTTGTAGCGGTGAGAGTCTTTGCGTCGCCTGCTTCTTGCTCGGCGAGGGCGAGCTTGCCGGCTTCGATTGCCTTGGCGAGGCGGACTTCGTCGTCCTTGGTGAGGAGGGTGTACTGACCGATGTCAGTGAGATAGAGCCTGACGAGGTCTTCTTCGTCGCGATCAATCCGATCCTTAGCCACCCTGAAACCTCGCCTTTTCGTTAGTGATTCAGCACCATTTGGCGTGAACAAGTTGCAGGATACCGAGCCCACCAAGTAGCCCCACAGCCGAAGCGGGAACAAATAGTTATACACAGGCCTGACGCCCCATAAAGCCCGAAAACAGTTAGTTTTTGCCTATGGCAAATCCCATTTTGAACAACAAGGCCCTTGGTCTTGGAAACCTTGACCAGCAAAACAACACGTGGGCACCACCCACTCCGCAGCCAGTGTCCGATGGTCCAGTCAGCCGCTGGGATGGTGGATTGATGACCGTGAAGGGCACTGCGTCCGCCACCATCATGTTGCTGGCGCTGATCCTTGCTTCCGGAACTGTCACTTGGATGTCGATTGATGAACCACTTCCAGGTGAGATGGTGCAAATGCCATTTGGATGGGTCATTGGTGGATTCGTCGTCGCTCTCATTGCAGTACTAGTCGCGTCGTTCAAGCCACACACAGCAAAGATTGCAGCTCCTGTTTATGCGTTGGCTGAAGGCATTGTTCTTGGTGCCATCAGTCGTGCATATTCCGAGCAGTACAACGGAATTGTGACGCAAGCAGTGGGCGCAACACTTGGTGTGTTCGTTGTGATGTTGTTGTTGTACCGCAGCGGTGTCGTGAAGGTGACGGACAAGTTCCGTCGCGTCATCATGGGCGCAACATTGGGCCTTTTGGGTTTCTACCTTGTCTCGTTCATCATCGGCATCTTCGCTGGTTACCCATCATTTATTAACGATGCGAGCCCAATGGGCATCGGATTTAGCGTGTTGGTTGCCGGCCTTGCTGCGTTCCATCTTGCTCTTGATTTCGACACCATCGAAAAGGGTGTTGCGAACAAGTTGCCAGCGCACATGGAATGGTTCTGTGCACTTGGTCTGACCGTCACTTTGGTGTGGTTGTACCTCGAGATCCTTCGTCTCTTGGCAAAGCTCCGCGAGAACTAAATCGTCGGCTCTCACGAGCGAATAACAATCTGACGAAAATCAGGGATTGCGGCGAGCGGTGGGGTTCGCTGCAAGATGACCGGGCTCAATGGGCTCGCCGGTGATTTCGTCATTCCAGTAGGTGCCATTGTCGAGGCGACCCAAAGCGAATTCGACGTCTGCCAAATCGCGTTCCATGGTGTCGAGGTCAAGTGGGCTTTCTGGATTCACAATGGTCATCGTAGGCGGGGCAGCAGGGGTGATGCGAAAGAGGCACTCAGGGATGGCCGTTGTAGCCTCGCCTGCATGAGTTTGCCTTTCCCCGCCCTTGACGGTTCCGCACCAAAGACCCAGAAGTTCCCTGAAGCGCCAGAAATGGGCATCGACCCATCGAAGCGCTACACCGCAACGATGGAGACCACCTTGGGCACCATCGTGATTGCACTTGATGCGATCAATGCACCTCGCACCGTCAACAACTTTGTGTACCTCGCGGGATACCACTACTACGACGGCATCATCTTCCACCGCATCATCAATGGCTTCATGTGCCAAGGTGGCGACCCAACGGGCACCGGCACCGGCGGTCCGGGATATCGCTTTGGTGATGAATTGCCAAAGCCTGGTCAGTACCAAATTGGTTCAGTTGCAATGGCAAACGCTGGTCCGAACACCAACGGTTCACAGTTCTTCATCGTCAGTGGTGCAAGTGGTGTTTCATTGCCACCTGCATACGCATTGTTTGGTCAAGTCGTGAAGGGTCTCGACGTGGTCGATGCAATGCAGAGGGTTCAAACTGCTCGCGGCGATCGCCCCGTCGAAGATGTGGTGATCAACAGTGTCACCATCACTGTCGCCGACTGAGGTCAGCCTCGCTTCGGCAAGGCGTATTTCACTTGCCGCACAAGGATTCGCTTCTCCGCGTCCGTCAGGCCGTGTTGATCGGCGACATCTACGAAAAGTTCTTGATCACGTTGGACTGATTCAGATTGATTCAGTCAATGTGCTTGTGCGCAGCCAAGAATTGCCGCTTTTCTCACGACTTGGTGATCATCCTCGAACACTGATTCCTGATGCGACAGCAGATGGTGAACTTTTTGAATACTGGTGCCACGAAGCATCACATCTTCCATCGTCGATGCATCGACTGATTCGGTGGCGCATGGAACATGCGCGGAACGGAACGATGTGGCCTGGCCTGCAGAAGTTTGCGAAGTCAAAACCGAAGTTCGTGCAAGAAGTACGAGACCGTGTGTACAACGATGGGCCACTTGTTGCGGGTGATGTGAAGACACGCACTGGGCCGAAAGGTTCATGGTGGGACTGGGACGACGGTAAGGCCGCGTTGGAATATTTGTTTTGGACAGGTGAAATCACAGCGCAACGTCGCGCTAATGATTTCGCGCGCATGTATTACGCACCTCATCATGTCTTGCCTGCAGCAGTGTTGAAAGGAAAAACACCGACAGAGCAAGAAGCGCGCAGTGAACTGTTGTTGCTTGCAGCGAAGAGTTTAGGAATTGCGACAGCAAGCGATTTGTTGGACTACCACCGTCAGCGCCCAGTCGCGAAACAAGTGTTGGCGGAGTTAGTGAAGCAAGGGGAATTGGAACCAGTACGCGTGGAGGGGTGGCGAGATGTGGCGTATATGTTGCCTGGTGCAGCAATGCCACGCACTGTGAACACCTGCGCTTTGGTGTCTCCATTTGATTCATTGGTGTGGTGCAGACCGCGCATCGAACGTTTATGGGATTTCCATTACCGCATTGAGATTTACACGCCTCAGGCGAAACGTGTGTATGGCTATTACGTATTGCCTTTTGTGTTGGGTGATCGCATCGTTGCGCGTGTGGACCTCAAGGCTGATCGGCAAGCGGGAGTGTTGCTCGTCCCTGGCGCATACAGCGAACCTGATGTTGATCTCAAGCATGTAGCGAGCGAACTTGCTGCAGAACTGAAGTTGATGGCTCAGTGGTTGGGATTAGACGCCGTGAAAGTTGGCGACAACGGTGATCTCAGTTCGGCACTGTCTCGACTGTGTCGATGACCGGTCTGATGGGCGCTGCAGGTTGATTCACTGCGGTGGCCCAACGGATTGTTGAAGCAACAAATTGTCCGATGGGCTTCACAATTATTTTTTCCGCCACCGGCAGATAAGGAAGACGAAGTTCCACACGCGCCCACACGGGAAGTAGCGAGATTGCAGACGCACTAATGAGTGAATACGGAATTTTTGATGTCAGTGGAAGCGGAGGATCGAGCAGGAGATACTTCGCAACATCAGCCGATTCCGTCGTGCCCTTCAGTTCGTAGCGGTACATCGCGAGTTGATCACGAAGTCCTTGGACAGATGTGGGTGGAGCAGGCACTCCTAATGCGCGTGCGATGACCGCCATGTCTTCGACATAACCGTCTGCTTCTTCCGGCGTGAGAGTGTCGGCACCGAATGCTTGATAAGCGCGTAGGAAGCTGTCGACCTCCGCCACGTGCACCCAACGAAGGAGGTGCGGATCCGATGCGGAATACGCGCGGCCATCAGAAGCAGTGCCGACAACACGAGCATGAACTGTCCGAATCCGATCAATTGTCTGTTGTGCAAGATCGGCGGGGCCAAAGGTGGTGGCAGCAAGAAAATCTGCGGTGCGCTGAAGGCGCCCCCACGGATCATTGCGGTAGTCCGAATGTTGCGCCACACCAGCCATCGCAAGGGGGTGCAGCGACTGGAAGAGAAGTGCTCTCATGCCGCCAATAAACATGGAAGCGTCCGTGTGCACTTTATGAATCGGGCGATCAGGCGCAAACCAGCGCGGACCAGGTGCCAGCATGACTGCTGCTTGCTTGTCCTCCGCGTTGTCGCCGATGACTCGGTCTCGTAATGCATCTGCCAGTGCAGCACGAACGGATTCCACCCGCTCCTGAAGCATGTGAGGCAGTTCCGACATGGTCATATCGTGCCAGCGAAAAGGTTTGAAAGCACTAGCGAATGTGTCACCTCTTGTTGAACACTACGATTCACTCCGTGACGGACAATCAAATCGCGCAGCCCGAAAATGCATCCAAGATGCCCAAATGGGTCCCGCGCGCCATTGCCTTGTTCTGGCTGGGTTTCCTCACCACCTTCATTGTGAGAAACACCGTCCAGAAGCTGAGCTCCATCTTCTTATTGCTGCTCGTTTCTGTGTTCATCTCGCTTGCTCTCGAGCCAGCCGTCAACCGCTTGGCAGATCGAGGAATGAAGCGTGGGTCAGCCACTGCGTTGCTGCTGGTGTCGCTCGTTGTCGTCGTTCTTGGATTCATTGCTGCAATGGGAACAATTGTCGGGCAACAGGTTGCTGATCTTCTCTCCAACAGCGAGAAGTATGTGAACGACACAGTCAAGTTGATTAATGAGACCTTTAATAGCCACATTGATCCGGCCGCGGTGAATGAAAGAATTACTGACCCCAATGGTCCGATTCAAGAGTTCATTCGTGCACAACGTGGGAATGCTTTCAGGGTTTCCGTGCAAGCAATGGGAGCAATTTTTCAAGGATTCTCCGTTCTCCTCTTCACCTTCTACTTTGTGGCCGATGGACCACGACTTCGCCGTGTGATTTGTTCGCGATTGAACCCCGCTCGTCAGCGAGCATTGCTTGATGCATGGGATCTTGCAGTGACGAAGACCGGCGGATTCCTTTATTCACGTGCGTTACTCGCAGTGCTATCTGCCTTCTTCCATTGGATTGTCTTCCAAGCAGTAGGCGCTCCTGCACCCGTCGCAATGGCAATCTGGGTCGGCCTGATTTCGCAGTTCCTTCCAGTCATTGGTACGTATCTCGCCGGCGTATTGCCAGTGCTTCTGACGTTCATTGACTCACCGTCAAAGGCGCTCATCATTCTCGTCTTTATCTTCATTTATCAACAGATTGAGAACTATCTCTTCTCGCCACGTATCACTGCGCGCACTCTTGAGTTACACCCGGCACTTGCGTTTGGTGGTGCACTTGCAGGTGCTGCAGTTCTTGGCCCCGTTGGTGCAATTCTTGCGTTGCCAGCAGTTGCTATGGGTCAGGCGCTTATCTCTTCTTGGGGAACAAGACATGAAGTCGTTGTTGATCCACTGACGAATGTTGCGCAAAAGAAAGAACGACGTTCTCCGCGTAAGAAATCTGGTTGGGACAACCCGGCATGACCGGGGTCCTTCCCACACAATTTGAACCACTTGCGATTGTTTCGCGAAGTGGAGTTGATGAAAGTGTTCACTTCGGTGCAATCGTTGCATTGAATGCAGATGGTGGCATTGCCTTCAGCGTGGGGGATCCGAATGTCACCATTTTTCCGCGTTCCGCGACAAAACCATTTCAGGCATTGGCGATGGTGCGTGCAGGGCTGTCGCTGCCCGCAGAGCAATTGGCTTTGGTGTGCGCAAGCCACAGCGGACAAGCGGTACATCAACAAAACGTTCGCGACATTCTTGCGACAGTGAATCTTGATGAAACCGCATTATTGAATACAGCAGGTTTCTCAATTCATGTTCCGACTGCTCATGAAATGATTCGTTCTGGTGGAGGAAAGTCTCCTATTCAGATGGATTGCAGTGGGAAACACGCAGGCATGTTGGCAACGTGTGTGCTGAATAGTTGGTCAACTGACAACTATTTACACCCCGAACATCCACTGCAACGTGCAATCACAAACACCATCACCGATGTCACTGGTGCAGAGCCGATTGCTATTGGTACAGATGGTTGTGGCGCACCAGCGCACGTCATTCCGCTCCTTCATCTTGCTCGTGCCATGCGTGCGTTGGCAGTGGGGGATGCAGGCCCCGAAGGGCGACTGGTGTTCGAGGCAATGGAACGATTTCCGCACATGGTGGCGGGGGATGACAGGCACGTCACTGTCATTGCATCTGCAATTCCTGGACTTGCGGCAAAAGACGGCGCAGATTCCATCTATGTCGCAGCGATGGATGACGGCAGGTCTGTGGCGCTCAAGCTGTCCGATGGGTCAGGGCGCGCACTGCCCACGGTTCTTCTCGCTGCGTTACAACGTCTCGGAATCGACACAACTCACGTGCCCAGCACCGTGGCGGAAATTGTTCTGGGTCATGGTCAGCCAGTGGGCGCAGTGAGGGCTGTCAACATCTAGGTTTTGGTTGTGGCCATTCCTTTTGTCCCTCGCATCGACGATGCCCCGTACGCGACGCCCGAGCAGGTGTCGCCTCTGATTCAGAGAGTCATTGCGAAGAACCCTTCAAAATTTTCCTATCACGGAACTGGCACATACATCTTGGGTTCGAAAGATGTTGTTGTCATCGACCCAGGTCCGACGCTTGATTCTCATCGTGATGCATTACTCGCTGCATTGAAGGGCCGAAATGTTGTCGGCATAGTGGTCACTCACTGTCACTCTGACCATTCGCCATTGACGGAGTGGTTGCATGCAGAGACAAATGCACCGCGATATGCGATTGGTCCGCATCAGGTGTACGAAGGTTTTGTTGAAGAAGACGATTACGATCCATCTGAAGACGATCCAGAAGAGAAGAAAGATGAATCGGAAGAAGAACGCGAAACAATTGATTTAGCGTTCGCTCCTGATATCGCCGTGACTGACGGCGATGTGTTTCTTCAGACTTCAGAGTTTGCACTGACGGCTGTGGCGACTCCTGGACACACGTCTAATCACTTAAGCGTCGCGATGGATACTGATCGAACGCTCTTTACGGGTGATCACGTGATGGGTTGGTCTACAACCGTTGTTTCGCCACCTGATGGCGACATGCGTTCCTATTTTGAATCGATGCACAAAGTGATTGCACGAAATGATGCAATCTTGTGGCCTACACACGGTGGACCGATTACGGATCCTCAGCCATTTCTTCATGCGTATCTCGAGCATCGTCTTGAGCGAGAGCGGCAGATTGTTCAACAAATTGCATTAGGTAACGACACCATCCCAGGAATCGTCAAGGTGCTGTACGCAGCAATTGACAAGCGTTTACATCGGCCTGCACGACGCAGTGTGTGGTCGCATTTACGTAAACTTGTAGACGATGGCGTTGTCGCAACTACTGATGGTGGTGCACCACGGTTACTGGGTGCGTACAAGCTGACGAAGAACTAGTTACTTCACGGCACCAGGCTTGAGAGTCTCGGGGTCGAACAGCCCGAAGAAGTCCTTTGTTGCACCGTTGAGATGCCTATTGGGGTCGCCCATACGTGTGTCAATGGTGCGCCCGTCGCGATTTGTCTTCCCAAAATTTGTATATGTAGCAAAGAAAGGCCACGTTCCATTGATGTCCAGTTCCATCGCTGTACGACAACCGAGAATGACCAATGTGTCAGCAAGCATTCCGATGTTGACCTTGCCCACTGCCACAAACATCATGAGTCCATCAGTGCGCACACATGCAGCAGATCGATAGTTAAAAACTTTGTTTCCAAAGTCTTGGCCCCAATCCACTGCTTTATATGACTGGTACACCGACTTGTTCTCTGCAACGAGTGGTGGAAGGTTCTGTCGCAATGATGTCCAGCCTTCGTCGGCATGCATATCTTCACCCCAAATGCCGATTGTGCTGGTGCCATCTGCTCGAATACCAAATGTGGCGTAACCCTTCCGCAATTTGCGTATGGTGCGTCCTTCAGTGACGTATCCGCCGGGTTCGTGTTCAAATCGGAAACCGCCGTTAAAGCTGGCAATTAATGACTTCACTGCGGAACCGCGAATGCTGGAAGTATTTCGCCAACCTTTACCGCCCGGCACTTCTGTTCCGTTGAAAAGTGCTGCTCGTACTTTGTTGGGGTCGTACGTTGCCATCGTGGCGACAACGGATCCGTAACACCACAGCGGGCGAATTGAAGTTGCATAAATCATTGGTTCTTTGCGTACTTTTGCAATCGCACGCCAAACGCCCTCGCCTTTGATCGCAGGCGAGATGACTGCTTCCACATCAACGGGGCGAGCAGGCAGAGTCGTCGTGGTCGTTGTCGTTGTCTCGCCCGGCAACGTGCTGCTGGTGGTGGTCGTTGTTGTCGTAGTTGTTGTGGAAGTTGTCGTCGTCATACCTGGTGCCAATGTGGTGGTCACAACATTGGTGGGTGCTGGACACGACTGGGTTGCTTTCATTGGACGTCGTACGGCTGGTGCAGTGTTTTCCTTCGCCGTGGTGGTTGTCGCCGTACCAGGAATCGAACTCACGGTTGTGGTGTTGACTTGCGGTGGGTCGGTATCGAATGGCACGAGTGCAAGGGTGTCGACGGGAGCAGCTGCGGGTGGTTCGTCATGCAGCCACGCCTCCATCTTGTCCACGATGGCGCCCATGCCTTTATTACGCGCCCATGAAGCGACATTTTGTTGCAGGGGCTCGTTCGGATGCGCCAGCACGTATCTAGTAACTGAGAATCCAGTGAACAAAGAGAAGAGGAGAACCACGGCGCCGAGACTCTTGAGGATCTTGCGGCGATTCACTTCTTCAGATTAGGCGTATTACGAGGAGGAACCCTTGTCACGAAGGTGACGACCGATGTATGCAACGACCACTTGTTGTGTTTCGGCATCGAAATAAAGATGGGTGCGTACCAGGTGGGATTTCTTTCCACGGCGAAGATGAGCCTCTGCACGAACTGTTTTTCCGCGCCAGTCGATGAGGTAGTCCTCTTCATACTTCTGACGTGCGGTTGCAGAGATGTCAGGGACGAAGTCCAAACCCATTTGTCGGCACGCAAGTTTGATGCTTGTTCCGGTGATTTCTCCCGACATCCATGCACGCGCTACGGCGTTGAGGCGCACGAGGTCTTGCAAGACACTGACTGGCTCAGGGCCTTCGAGTCCCTCACCGGATTCGATTGCTCGTTCATGAAACACCAGGAATGGGCAATGTTCTCGGGCCAAACGAAGTGCTTCGGTCATTGATGCAACGGCACGTGTGTTGGCGGTATTACCAGCCTGCATCTCTAGTGACACGTTCCGAAGAATCAACTCATCAAGCTGTCCGCCCTTTTGCTCTAACTGAGCGCGTTGTTCAGCCAAGCGGCGGTCAGCGTCAGCCAGTGCAGCTTCCAGTTCGTCAATGGACGCCTCAAGTTGTTCGATGTGAATTGCTTGATCTTCACTCACTGTTTCATTGGAGACCGACACTTCACGAGAAGGGGACTCAATGAGATCTTCATCGCGACGAGGTGGTGCTGGTACACGCGGCGCTGCAATAGAACGAGCAGCCGTTTCGATAATTAACTGGACGAGGCGAGCGCGTTCGCGATTTTCTGAAGCAGTGGGAACTTCACGACGGTGAACAATTTCTGGTTCTGTATTTCCGGCCCAGTTCACAACGATGCACCCCGGGCCAACAAGTGTGTAACCAGTCAACGATAGAAAACCATGGAGTGCTTCTGCTGTTGTGATCTGCACAACGTGCACCAGTCCTACGAGAGGCCCTGCGCCCATTGCGATGAGTAACGGTGTTCGGCGTTCATAATCAAGAACTTCAACGATGACGGGCAAGCGACGGCTTGGCGCCAATACAAATGCGGCGATTTCCTGACCGCCCATTTCGGTCGTGACGACACTGGGCACATCGGTGATGTAGCGATTCGCATCTTCCGACGGAACAACAGCAAGGACTTTCTTGACGAGATGCGCAACACGGACGGGCAGTAACGGTGATGTAAATGGAATGACACGAAATGCAGTGGGTGTCGACGAGATGCGAATGTCAAACGTGAGGACATCTGCAATCAGCACCACACTGATGGTCAATGTCTCTACATGTGAACTGCCAGGTGCGCTCTCGGTGATGGTGAGACGAAACACCGGGTCGTCAGATGCCTCGCGAGTACGAACAGTGGTGCCTGGACCACGAGCATCGAGCGGGTAGTGCTCAACAAGCCAGTCGCTGACAATGTCAATGACGGCAATACGTTGTTGTTCGGTGCAATCCACCGTGGGAAGCGAGAGCGCGTACGTAGTAATCACAGATTCACCATTCCTGGCCTGTGATTGGGCTCAGCGATAAGGCCGAAGTGCCTCGTGCACTTGGGTGAGAAGGGAAGTGACCGTCGCTGCGTCATCAGGGTCGAGTGTAAGCAAGCGGTCGAAGGCTGCCGACTCGATATCAATAGCAGGGTGCAACTTGTAACGCTGGTGGGGTGCGATCTGGGGGGCCGGGGTATCTAACCGGGCACTGCCAGGGGCTTCGCGGTCAATCCAGCACTGAGCAGCAGAGCCGATGGCCTGCACGGTCCAGCCGGTTTCAAGGCGCACGGACCATGGTCCGTCGGGGTCAATACCGCCGGCAACCGAGATGGTCTCGGGGGCTTGTTTCACCGGAACCTGCATACGCATGATGGGGCCAGAGTGGTCGTGGTGGTTGACCTCGGCAATGACGGTGTCTTGCGCAACGGAGAGAACCATGGGGTCATCTTGCATTCGATGTGATGCTTCGTATTGAGAAGGAGTCACCACTTCCCACACCCATGGACGGCCGCCAGTGTTGATGGCGGGAACATTCATGCCCACCCACGCAACATCGAGTCCAGGCATTGTCACTCGTCGCCAAGGGAGTGCATCACTTTGCTCAGCTAGTGAGCGTTTGACTCCATCAACGAACGTTTGCACGGGTATTGATAGTGGCTTGTTGAGCACCGTGAATGGTGGATACCCATGAGATGGAAGAATGACGACGTGCCGATGTTTGAACGTCCAGAAATTTCCATCAACTATGAGATCACCGGAAGTGGTCCACGTGTGTTGTTCTTCAATGGGTCTGGCGCCACGTTAAAGACGACTGCATTATTGATTGGTGCACTTGCGAAAACGTGCACGGTATTGGCTCATGATCAACGTGGGCTTGGTGAAACAAGCATTCCTGACGGTCCCTACACAATGGCGCAATTTGCTAGTGATGGCGCCGCGCTCCTTGATCATGTCGGTTGGGATACGTGTGCAGTCGTCGGTATCAGTTTCGGTGGAATGGTCGCACAAGAGTTTGCGGTGAGTTATCCACAGCGTGTTGAGAAGTTGGTGTTGTTGTGTACGTCTGCTGGCGGCGAGGCAGGATCGTCGTATCCACTTCACGAATTGGGTGCGTTGCCAGTTGAAGAACGTGCTGCGCGTATCACCACATTGACTGATAACCGGTTTACGCCTGAATGGCTTGCGAGTCATCCAGACGATGCGGCCATGGTTGCCATGCGAAATGAACAAGCGACAGTTCCAAAGTCGAAAGAAACCGTGAAGGGTGAAATGTTGCAGCTCGGTGCACGCATTGGTCATGACGTGTGTAATCGCTTGCATCGTGTGACGGCCCCAGTGTTTGTCACAGCGGGGCGATTTGATGGCATTGCACCCGTATCGAACTCGGAAGAAATTGTGAAGCGTCTGCCCGATGCGACTTTGTCCATCTACGAAGGCGGGCACATCTTTACTGCGCAAGATCGTCGCGCAATCGAAGACATTCGGACATTTCTGACGACTGGGCAGCGACCATGAGCATGAATGTTCTCCTCATCACCCTGGATCAGTTCCGTGGAGATTGCCTCTCTAGTGCAGGCCATCCAGTGGTGCAGACGCCGCATTTGGATCGATTGGCGCAGCAGGGCGTGCGTTTTGCGCGTCATTACAGCCAGGCATCACCGTGTGCACCAGGTCGAGCTTCGCTCTACACCGGGATGTATCAAATGAATCATCGAGTCGTTGCCAACGGCACACCACTTGATTCTTCTTTTGACAATGTGGCGCTGATGGCTCGTCGCGCGGGATACAAGCCTGCACTCTTCGGATATACCGACCAGTCGATTGACCCGCGAGTCACCACCGGTGCTGATGATCCACGTTTGTCCACCTATGAAGGTGTGCTTCCTGGGTTTGATTGTGAGTTAGATCTCACACAGCAATTCACACCTTGGCGTGAGTGGTTGCAGGCGCAAGGGTTCAACACCGATATGGGCATAGGTCGGTTGCTCCTCACTGAAAATGAACGACCAGTAGAAGCCAGTGTTTCAACTTTCCTGACTAATGAACTGTTGTCCTGGGTGGAGAAGCAGGAGCAAGGCTGGTTTGCACACGCGAGTTTCATTCGCCCGCATCCGCCTTACTCGGCTGCAGGAGAATTCAGCACGATGTATGACCCTGCGACAGTAGGTACACCAATTGCACCTGCAGAGTCTGTGCATCCGTTCCACGAAATCATGTTGGCGTTGGACAGCACGAAGGCGCCAACTGACCCAGATGAACTTGCACAGATGCGTACGCAGTACTTCGGAATGATTAGTGAGGTTGACGCGCAGTTGGGCCGCATTTGGGATGCGCTGGAAGCGTCTGGACAATGGGAAAACACTGTCATTTTTGTGACAGCTGATCATGCGGAACTTCTTGGTGACCACGGTCTCAAAGAAAAAGTTGGGTACTGGGAGACGAGTCAACACATCGTTTCCATCATTCGAGATCCTCGTCATTCAACAACACATGGAACTGTTGTGGATCGCTTCACAGAGAACGTTGACATCATTCCGACGCTGTGTGAAGTTCTGGGTGAACAAGTTCCTGCTCAATGTGATGGATTGCCGCTGACGCCATTTCTTGAAGGTGCAGAACCACCACAGTGGCGAGATGCAGCACACTGGGAATACGACTGGCGTTCATCTCTGATTCCTGTGTATCCAACCGATTCACCGTGGAAGCGTCATCTCGACACGATGAGCCTGGCAGTGCGACGAAGTGATTCATATGCCTATGTGCAATTCGCAGATGGTGATTGGTTGTGCTTTGACATCGCGGCGGATCCAACATGGCGCACAGAAACGAAAGATCCCGTCATCGTGATGCGAGAGGCTCAAGCGATGTTGCAGTGGCGGATGAAAAATACGAATCGAACGTTGACCGGTTTTTTGGTCGAAGATGGCGGCACCGGCCGCTGGCCAACGAATGTTTCGTGGCGTGAGGGTGCAACTAATTAGTTAGTCACGCCACTGATCGATAGAAGTCATCTCTTCCATCGGTGCACGCGACAATGGACCATGTTTGCCAAGAGGATGACCCAACGGCACCATGGCATGAACTCCCCAGCCGGTCGGGAACTTCAAGATGTCGCGCAACTCAGTTTCTCTGTTGCAGACCAATGTGGTGAGAACTCCACCCAAACCCTCGGCACGAGCGGCCAGTAAGAAGTTCTGTACCGCTGGATATAGCGATGCGCCTCCTACTACTGGATGGCGACCAAGGTCTGCATCGGTGACGTAGAGCGCTGATGGATCGTGAATAAACATTGCGAGGACAGGAACCTCAGCAAGAGATTCCGCAAGTCGTGTTCCGCCCGCATACGCCTCTCGCACTTGAGCAACAACTGCTGGTGGATGACCTTCAAACTTGGACACGTTGTATTCCACGTACTTGTCCCACTCCGCTGCGTACAGACGTCCAATGCGCTCTTTGATGTTGCGGTCACGAACCGCAATGATGCGCCACGGTTGTCGATTGCCGCCGCTGGGTGCCCACACAGCTGCTTGCAGGATGCGATGGAGTACTTCATCGCTGACAGGTGCGTTACTGATACGTCGAATGGAACGCGTTGTGGAAAGAAATGCGTAAAGGTCATCCGCGGAAGGTGCAGTGGTCATGAATGAAGTCTGCCACTGTTGCGAAGGGGCAGTGAGCGTTCCCTAATTGCGTCGGGCAGCAGTTGCTGGCCACGGTGACATCTCGAGTCCTACCCCGGAATAGACCGAATGCAGAAGTGCTGCATAGGAGACCGAGATGTACATTCGGGTGAGACGGGTGAGCTCATCACGGAACAGGACGCCATGTGATTCTGCGCCGACAACTGCGTGGGCGAGTTCATGAAGCAGGGTGGACATCGTGGTGGACTTGCCTCGGATACAGATGACGTTCTCTTCGATATAGGTCAATGCGAGGGCCGATTTACTTTTACGCGCAATGAGGATGGTGGGAATCTCAATGTCCTCTGCATGGCAGATTTCCTCAAGGACAGCTTCGGCTTCGGAAGAAAAAATCTCACGTGAACCGAATTCGTTTTCGACCACGTCTTCGCATGCGTACACCAGTGCTTGTTCGGGAGTGCAACGGTTGTATTCGCCGGCTTTCTTCTGCGCCGCCTCAAGGAAAGGCTGCAGAGATGTCATCCGATTTCTCCGCGAACACCGCTCGTGAATGATCGACTACCAGAAGAGAATCCACGACCTGCTGAATGTCCGCTGTTGTAGGCGCCAGACGAGGTATCGGAATAGGAATAGCCACCAGTGAGGCGAGGACCTTTTGCACGGAGTTCATCTTTGGCGCGTTGCATGCGGTCAGCGAGAACGAGACCAGAACCTGGGGTTTCTGCAATGAATTCTTTTTTTGCACCCGCAAGCGCTTCGGTGATGCCACGTTGAAAACCTTGCCACCACGATGTGCGCCATGAGCGATCACCCTTTGGTAACAAGCGCAAACCCATCATGTCTGCAGCGCCAAAGAGTGTGTATGCAGCGGTGATGTCGACATCGCGTCCGTACAGCACGACAACGCATGCCCCATCTTCGTCGTCGGAGCGATAGCCAGCACATGAATGCGCGAGACCAATGGCATACAAAATGTTCTGACGTCGCACGCGATATGGACCGTGCACGGAGAAGCGGCGGACAACGATGGTGTTGTCTTCTGGCTTTTTTGCGTCAGCAACATCGTGTTCAGACAGGCCGTGTTTCTGCATCAGTTTGGATGCAAGGGCAAGTGCAGTTTCTGCTTCAGCTTGGGGCGTGTTGGGGTGCTGCGCAAGAGTGAGGAGGGCTTGGATTTTGTCGCGCTGGTCACTCATATGGCGCAGATTAGAGCGGGGGTGTCTAGTGGTTCAGCACACTAGACAAGAACGATTGTGTGCGTTCATGTTGAGGTGCAGCAATGACTTGTGACGGTGGACCTTGCTCGACGATGACTCCACCGTCCATGAAAACCACGCGAGTTGCAACATTGGAAGCAAAGCCCATTTCGTGGGTGACGACCAACATGGTCATTCCCTCTTCCGCAAGAGTTTTCATGACGTTTAAAACATCACCAACAAGTTCAGGGTCGAGTGCACTGGTGGCCTCGTCAAACAACATGACATCGGGGTCCATTGCAAGTGCACGCGCAATGGCAACGCGCTGTTGTTGTCCGCCAGAAAGTTGTCCTGGATATGCATCAGCCTTCTCGGTGAGGCCAACACGAGCCAACAGCTGTAGGCCCCTCATCTCAGCTTCTGCCTTGCTGCGGCCAAGCACCTTGCGTTGGGCAACACAGATGTTTTCCAGGGCCGTCATGTGCGGGAACAAATTGAACTGCTGAAACACCATGCCAATCTTGGTGCGAGCCTCGTCGATGTCGCAATCAATATGAGTGAGTTCACGACCAAGAACAACGATGTTTCCGCTGGTTGGCTTTTCCAGCATGTTCACGCAACGCAGCAATGTGCTCTTGCCGGAACCAGATGGTCCGATGATGCACACCACTTCACCGCGTTGAACATGGAGATCGATACCACGTAACACATGGTTGCTGCCAAAAGACTTATTGAGGTTTGTGATGTTGACGACGTAATCATCAATGAGGATTGTCTCGTTACTCATTTGCCAGCCGCCTTTGCACGACGTTCCATATATGCAACTAATTGTGTGAGTGGCAAAGTCATTGCGAGATACACCAAGCCCGCAACGATGAGCGGTGTGGCATTCGCTGTGCTGTTGACGCCGTCACGTCCAAAGCGAGCGAGGTCTTTCGTTGCTGCAGTTACACCGAGAACGGAAATCAATGATGTGTCCTTGATGAGGAGAACGAATTCATTAGTGAGGGGAGGAATGATGATGCGCAACGCTTGCGGAATCACAATGGTGATCATGGCGCGCGGATACGACATGCCCAGCGAGCGAGCAGCTTCCATTTGTCCCTTAGGGACTGCTTCGATGCCAGCGCGAATGGTTTCTGCCATATAAGCGCTCGCGACGAGCGCAAGGGGAATGGCGCCCTGGAGATAAGGATTAGGCCAGTTCCAACCCGTTGCAATGGGAATACCGAACCCAAGAGCGAGAAGTGTGACAAGCAGTGGAATACCGCGGAAGATTTCGATGTACGTGGCAGCGAGCCAACGGTACGGGCGGATGGTGCTGAGACGCATCAACGCAAAGAGGAGTCCGAACGAGAGTCCACCAGCAAAACCAAGAATGGTGAACACCACAGTGTTCTTTGCTGCGCTCGTCAGAATGTCGGGGAATTGCTTTTTGACAATCTCCCATTTGAACATCGCTGTACTAAGGCGATTCCAATCAATAAGAAGGGCCATGGCGACGAAAACAAGAACGCTGAGCGCATATATCGCATAACGCGTGTACATCGCTTTTTGCCGCTTGCTCAGTGCCATGACCCTTCCCTTTATTGACTTAGGTATCGGTTAATTAACCGATGAAGTACTTGTTGTAGATGGTGTCGTAGTCGCCGGATTCACGAAGATCTTTAATTCCCTTGTTGAGAATTGTGAGAAGTGCTGTATTTCCCTTTTCGACTGCAAAGCCGTAGGACTCTGGTGACTCTTCGAACTTTGCGGAAACTGCAGACGTGCCCTGCTTATCAGCGCGTTCCTTATTGATGAGGTAGTCCTGAAGAACTGCATCAACCTGACCGGACTCAAGTGCGAGGAACATTGCAGATGCTTCATCAAACGACTGAATCTTTGATTCAGTCGCATTTGCCTTTGCATATGACTCACCGGTGGTGCCGGTTTGAACCGCAATGGTCTTGCCTGCGAGTGACTCCACTGTTGTGTAGGTCTCTGCGTCTGCCTTGCGAACAAGGAGTGACTGGAATGCATCGAAGTAGCTGTCGGTGAAGTCGGCTGCCTGTGCACGCTCTTCGGTGATTGTCATTGACGAAGCAACCACGTCGCACTTGCCTGCTGCAGGTGCCAACCAGATGCCATCGAATGGCTGAACGCTGACTTCAAGCTCCAGGCTGTTTGCTTCTGCAATCTTGCGCATGATGTCCATATCGAAACCGGTCCAGGTGCCGTCCTCAGCCTGGAACTCGAATGGTTCGTATGGTGCGTCAGAGCAAACAGTGAGCGAACCATCTTTGACCAGCTTGAGGCCGCCTTCAGATGTGTTGCTGTCGCTACCGCCGCAAGCTGCGACGACGAGTGAAAGTGCTGCAAGTGCTGCAAGCACACGGGTATTACGTGCCATTGTGACTCCTTGGGAATGTCTTAGTAAATGGTGAGACAAACCCTAGACGAATGCGGGGGACAGACCTACCGCCGAGTACGTCGTGGGAACGCCACGACCACAATCAGCACGCTGATAATCAACGCCAAGAGATGGACTGTCTCAAAAACGGGCTGCACATTGCTGTTGATGCGGTCGGCCACGAATGCGATGACCTGAAGGGACACCAGTAGTCCGCAGACGGAGAGCGCAAAATAGGCAAGACGAGGGGAGAGAGCAACCGCGACCCCTGCAAGACCGAGAACGAGGCCGATCACACCGTCACGGGCGAGGTGAGCAGCAGACGTATCGGACTGGGGTCCCCACAAAAAGGCTGTTCCAAATAGCCAGGGCAAGGCAAGTGATACCTGAAGTCCGCCAATGACGAGCAAAGCCATTCGCAGCAATCCGCCAGGTTGACGCAAAAAGTCCAGGCGAGCAGAGACCTGTTCGACCATGTCTTCTGCTGTCTCCGAGGCACAAAGTGGGCAATCGAGAATATGGATCCGCGCTGCAACGACGTCTTCTGCGTTTGCAAGTGGCTGCAAAACCAGCACACGTGCACGGCTACACGTCATATCTGTCATCTCAGATTGCAATCACATCATCGAGCTGTTGCCCGAGTTTTTCGCGTGCACGTGCGAGTCGTGAACGTACAGTCCCAATAGGTATCTCAAGGGATTGAGCTGCAGATTCGTAATCGAATCCGAGAATTGCGCAAAGAACTACTACTTCACGTTGCGGCAATGGAAGACCTCTGACCATGTCGTAAATGGTGGTAGATGCAAAGTGGTCACGTATCTCGATGACATTCTCAGGTAGTTGCTCGTGAACACGTTGTTTCTTCGCCATGTCAATCACTACTCGACGACAAATAGTGATGAGCCATGAAATCACTGTGGACTCATTGCGAAATGTTGGCCAGTATCGCCAGGCGCGAATGAAGGTTTCTTGCACAGCTTCTTCAGCTACGTGCGGGTTAGATGTGATGGAAAGAGCAAACGCTGTCACGCCTTTGATGTTCTCGCGCATTATTGCATCGAAGGAATTCTCGCGGTTCTTTCTCACCTCTCCAGTTTGTCACTCGATCACGGTGATAGATACATCTTTGTGGTCACCCACAGTGCATGTTCCAGTAAAGACGCCTTTGTTATGGAAGGTATACCTACCAGTTTCACCTGGGCGCAGAACGAGAAAGGTGTACGTGTGGGGTGCAATGTCATTGTTCGTGACTTCGACGGAGTCACCTACTTTGATAGTGAGTTTTGTTGGCAACGGATTAGCAACTGCCTCTCCGGTTTCGGTCGCTGCTTGAGTGCCTTTAGCGATGGTAAAGCGATATGTCGTGGGATTTGGCCTAATAAGCACAACAAATAAGACGATGAGAGGGATGATGACGACGAGAAGAATCGCCGTCATCATCCCTGCGTTGCCACTCTTCGTGGGAGCAACAATTTCCTCATCAGACATATTTAAGGAGCTTCCTCCAGAACGGGAACCGTGACTACCACGTCTCCGGCCTTTGCGAATTTCAACGTTACGGAAATTTCTGTGCCAAGTTCTAGGGGCTTGATCAACTGCATCAACATGATGTGATATCCGCCTGGCTTCAATTCCGTTGGGGTGCCAGCAATGATGTCAATCTTCTCAACCTCTTGCATCTTCATCGAGTCACCATCGCCCATCACCGTTTCGTGAACTTGAGTCATCGCTGCGATAGAGGTGTCAACCATTGCACCAGTCAATTCATCGTCGATGTCGGTGTTAATTGTTAAGTAGGCAGCACCCATGTCAGTTGCCATTGGGCTCTGTCGTGCCCACTGACCAGTCACAGTGATCTCTGGCTTTGCAGGCATGCTGGAATCCGCCGCCACAGTGGTGTCGACACTTTCTGTGTCGCTTCCACAAGATGCAAGTCCGCTAATGCTGACAATGCTGATTGCTGTGACCACTAAGGCTTTTGTTGATTTCTTCATTTTGTTTGTGTCCTTTCATTGAGAAGAATTGTGAGATCGTTTGCCATTGACTGAGCATCAAGCCCAAAGGGGAACTGATCAATGACCGCTCCGGTTTCGTCAACGATGTACGCAGTGCCACCGTGGGCGACTTCAACTTTTCCATCCACTTTTGTGACAGATGATGACGCACCAAATGCTTTCTCTGCTATTCGAAGTTCTGTGTTGGTGGCTGGAACGAGCGCATGAAAACGTGTTGAGAATGACGAAATGTATTTCGGAAGAATCTCTGCTGTGTCTCGTTCAGGGTCGACCGTAATCATCGCGATGTCTACTCGATCCGCGAGTGCACCAATCTTCTTTTTCGCATTTTTGATAGCAACCATGGTGGCGGGGCACACATCGGGACAATGGGTGTATCCGAAATAGACAATCAATACTTCGTTGGGTTTGGCTTTCAATTCAAACGGTGTGCCACTTGGTTGCTCGGTGACTGTGATTCCAGCGGAACTCATGGAAGCTGAAGGGGCATACCCAAATAGCTCCGTCCTTGAGTCATTGGCGCATGCTGTGAGCGACAATCCCAATGCACATATCAGTGGCAGGGAGAGAAGGGGAGCGAAAATTTTTCTCATATCCACTTATAGAGACCGCGGTGGCACGGAGTTAGTTCCCTAGTTGTGACGAAGTCCCTGTGACCCGTGGCTCATGTCGCCTGCTGAGGCAAGCCATACTCGTAGGGATGCAAAGGCGTACTGATATTGAAGGATTACGCGCTATTGCGGTCCTTGCCGTATTGCTTTTTCATGCCGAAGTACCCGGACTCGCTGGTGGCTATGTCGGTGTCGACGTCTTTTTTGTTGTTTCAGGATTCTTGATCACGTCATTGTTGGTGACGGAAAAGGAATCATCTGGTTCCATCTCCTTGTCGTCGTTCTATGCGCGACGTGTGCGCCGCCTGCTACCGGTTTCTGCATTTGTTGCAGTGTCTACTTTGATTGCGTCATGGAGATGGCTTGAGCCATTACGCCTGCGTGGTCTTGCAAATGATGTGTTGGCAGTTGCAACATTCTCATCGAATTTTGTCTTTGCCAATCGTGGTGCGGACTATCTACAGTCAACTCTTCCACCGTCGCCGCTTCAGCATTACTGGAGTCTCGCTGTTGAAGAGCAGTTCTATGTGGTGTGGCCACTTCTGATAGCACTGCTGTGCATTGGCGCCACAGCCGCATCCCGTGTCTCCATCCGTGCTCGAGTTGCAGTTGCTTCCGCTGCTGTTGCAGTCGTGTCATTTGTGTTGTGCATGCAAATGATGGATTCGTCGCAACCATGGGCTTTCTTCTCGCCGCATACGCGTGCCTTCGAACTTGCCGTTGGTGCTCTAGCAGCCGTGTTGCCAATGGTGACGGCAAAGTGGTTCCGAAGCGTCAGTGCTGTGTTGGCTTGGATCGGGCTCATCGGCATTGTCATCGCCGTTATCCGTTTTGATGAGACAACAAAATTTCCCGGACCATGGGCATTATTGCCCGTCATTGCAACAGCACTTGTCTTGCGTGGTGGCATGACAACGCAGTGGGCACCAAATGTCGCATTGCAGTTGTCTCCTTTTCAATGGCTCGGTTCACGTTCGTATTCTGCGTACTTGTGGCATTGGCCAATCCTGATCGTGGTGGCTGCAGGGTTCAATCGCGAACTCTCTGTGATGGACGGACTTGTCTGTATAGCGATTGCACTAGGACTATCTGAATTCTCTTATCGACTCGTAGAGAATCCAATTCGTCACAACATCTCGATTCGTGGTCTTCGTGCTGCGGCGATGGCAACTGCAATCATCGTGTTGGTGGCAGGCGCTGGGGTTCTTGCACGAAACAATCCACCAACAATTGCTGCAGGACCGGATGCGACGACACCAACGCTGATTGGAGATACGACGATCCCATCAGGGAGTCCGGCAACGACAACAACACTTGTCCCTACTGCGCCCACACTTCCGCCGCAAGGGAAGCCAGTGCAGGCAATAGTGGAAGCAGCCTCAAAGACTGGACTCCCTGGCAATCTCACGCCGGGATTATCGCGTGCAATCTCTGACATGCCGATTATTTACAACAACAATTGTCATGCGGGTTTCTCCGCAATACGTCCAAAGAATTGTGTCTTTGGTAACAAGGATTCAACAATCGTTGTCGGTCTATACGGAGATTCGCATGCTGCACAGTGGTTCCCTGCATTAGAGAAAGTTGCGATTAAGCGCAATTGGAAACTCATCACTTATACAAAGCGCGGTTGTCCTCCTGCAGATATTCCCACGTACAGCAGTGTGTTGGGCAAGGTGTACTCGGAATGCGGTCCTTGGCGTCGCAATGTTCTTGATCAAATGGTGACCGACGGCGTCAAAGTTGTTTTTGTTGCGCATTTTGACCGTCTGTTGTCGGCAAGTACCAAAAAACCAATGTGGCAGAAGGAATGGCGTGAAGCCTTGAAGGGAACAGTGGCAGCGCTTGAGGGCCGAGGAATTAAGCCAATTCTCGTGCAAGACACTCCATACCCGGGACAAGATGTTCCGACGTGCCTGAGTCGCAGTTACACAAATATTCAGCAGTGTTCTCCTAGTGTTACCGCTGCATATCGCGCTGATATGCAAGAAATGCTTGTTGATTTTGATCGCGAAGGTCAGCAAGTTCTGTGGGTGAAGAACTGGTTCTGCATCACGAACTCTTGTCCGACAGTCGTTGGCAATGTCCTTGTGTATCGAGATGACAATCACATGACGGTGACATATGCGTCGCTGATCGCACCATTGCTGGATGCCGCTACTTTTGAATTTGTGGATTGGTATTCACGTACTCAATAAATTGTGTGAGACTTTGTCCATGGAACAACGCAAGTCTCAAAATGAAGTTCTCGATGATTTAGTCGCGCAAGGAACAATTACCGAGATGCAAGCGAGTGAGATCGCCGACGCGCCACAGTGGTCCTTTTCAGTTCGAGAGTTAGTGACCTATCTCGCTGCACTGATTATCGCTGTTGGCGTCATTCGAATTTTGGCAATCGCATTCGAAGATGCTTCTGAGAACGTCATTGTGATTTCTTTATACATCGTCTCGGCCCTCGCCGGGATTGCCTCGTGGAAACTCTCTTCTTCAAAAGGAATTCGTCGACGATTCGGTGAGGTTCTTGAATTGGGATCCCTGGGTAGCGCATTGGGCGCGACAGGTGTTCTTTTGAGTCACACAGAATTGCGCGGCGAAACGATCGCCTTGATTCTTATGACAATCAATGCCGCGTGGGGAATCTTTCGCTGCAGAGATGCGCAGTTCGCTGGAACGGCAGCCATGTGTGTTGGCGTCAACGGCATTGCAATTTCACTTGGTGCACTCGTCGATGCAGATCGGGCGTGGGCTGCTGGCGGTTTGATGTTGCTTTCCGGTTCGTTCCTTATCTATATGGGGACAACAAAGATTGGCGTTCCGTACTTTGCACGCGCTGTCGGCGCGCTGTTCGTCGTGATCGGTTCCATCACATTGGGAACAGATGTCGCCAATGGTCGAGTCATCCCAATTGTTGCGGGCATTGCACTTTTTGCAATTGGTGCAACTTTATTGAGGCCAGAATTACTGATTGCAGGGGCATTCTGCATTGTCACGGGAATTGTGATGACAGTCAATCGATGGATTCACAACGACATGGCGCAAGGCCTTGTCATCATCGCGACAGGTGTTCTCATGCTGATCGTGTTGTCAGCCCAGATGAAACGACTCTCTAGTCGACAAGCGCCTGATGCACAAGCTGCTTGAGTTGTGGTCGTAATGGCCATGTGCTGGAAGGCATGAGCTGCGTCATGATCATGTACACAAGGTCTTCCTTTGGATCGACAGTGAAGTTGGTGCTTGCTGCACCACCCCAGCCATAGTCGCCAGCACTGCCAGGGACTTTTGCTTTTACAGGGTCGATAGTGACGCTCATGCTTAAACCGAAGCCAACGCCGTCGAATGCAGTTTCTGCAAAGAGCGGTCGACCAAATGCTGTGAGATCTGCATTGTTAGGCAAATGATTTGATGCCATGAACTGCACGGTGCGTGGAGAAAGTATGCGAGTGCCATTTAACTCTCCGCCGTTGCGCAGCATTTCCGCGAACTTCAAATAGTCAGAAGTGGTGGAGACAAGTCCACCGCCACCAAGGTGGGCTTTGGGTGCATGAAGCGCACCTGCACCAGCTGCGTCATTGCGAAGTCTCTTCTTGTCTGCAGGGTTCGGTATGTACAACGCTGCGAGACGATCGGCTTTATCGGCCTCGCAATGGAAGGCGGTGTCGGTCATTCCAAGCGGATCAAAGATGCGCTTCTTCATGAACTCACCGAGTGACATTCCTGAAAGCACTTCAACAACACGTCCGATGACATCAATTGACATTGAGTACGCCCACTCAGTGCCGGGCTGGAACATCAGAGGAAGATCCGCCAACATGTCGCAAATGTCGCCTAGCGATGCGTCGCGTGGAACACCCCATTCGAAACCAGCGTTGCGATACATCTGGTCGACAGGGTTTGAGTACACGAAGCCGTATGTGAGACCAGCGGTGTGAGTAAAGAGATGCCACATCTCCATCGGTTCTGTGACAGGTTCGAAGCGCGGAGCAGTGAGCGTGCCAGAGCGGAAGACCTTCTGATTGGCGAAAGAAGGGATGAACCACTTCACCTGGTCGTGCATCTCGAAGAGGCCTTCTTCCCACAAGATCATTGCGGCGACAGCGCAGATGGGCTTGGTCATCGAATAGATGCGGTAGATGGTGTCGTCTGCGATGGGCTTGCCATTTTCAACATCGGCATGTCCGTACTTGGTGCTGTAGGCCAGCTGGCCGGCGCGAGAAACAGTGATGTGATACCCCGGGAGCTTGCCCTCATCCACATATTTGGCGAAATGGGTCTGAATACGGTCCAGGCGCTGGGGGTCCAGCCCAAGAGCGGTGGGGTCGGCAGAAACTTCGAGGTTCGACATGGAGGAATCGTATGCCTGTGGCTAGCGTCACTCCCATTGGAGAGTTATTCTCACCAACAAGGAATTTCATCCAAAGGGGGCATCCATGCGCGAGATGATCGACTGGACCAGCGAATACGACATCTTCAGCAAGGAATACATCGAGAATCCATTTGAGATTTGGGATGACCTTCGCGAAAAGTGCCCCATTGCCCACACAGACAAGTGGGGCGGTTCCTGGTTGCCCACCACTTATGACATCGTCACCAAGATGGCCCGCGAGCCAGAGAAATTCTCCTCGCGCGAAATCATTGTCGTCCCTCCAGCAGAAGCACCAGGGTCGGGCGCATATGGTCCAGCACCTGCAGCACCGATTTCCGTGGATGCTCCGATGCATACGTGGACCCGCCGTCAGTTGTTGCCCGACTTCTCACCGAAGGCCGTTGACGAACTTGAAGTCTTCACGCGTGCATGGTGTCGCGAGCTCATGGATTCCATTGCCGGTAAGTCAGAAGCTGACATTGCGGTGGAATACGCACAGCAGATTCCTGCACAAGTCATTGCAACAATGCTTGGTGTCCCCACGAACATGAAAGATCAATTCACGACGTGGGTGCGCAACACATTGGAGGCTGGTCTTACCAACCCAGAACTTCGCATCAAGACTCGTGCAGAGTTGCAGGACTTCTTCATGGGAGAAATTCGCAATCGTCGTGAGACAGGAAGCACCAGTGACCTCATCGGTGAATTGGTGCATGCAGAACACGATGGTGAGCCATATCCCGATGGACTCATCCTGGGTATGTGTGGTTTGTTGTTGATAGCTGGTGTTGACACAACTTGGAGCGGTATTGGTTCTTCGTTGTGGCACCTTGCGACACATCCTGAAGATCGCATTCGTTTGGTGCAAGAACCAGAGCTCATTCCAAGCGCTGTTGAAGAATTCCTTCGTGCATATTCACCTGTGACAATGGCTCGTCTTGTGAATGAAGACATGGAATATGAAGGTTGCCCAATGAAGGCCGGAGATCGCATCCTCATGGCATTCCCCGCTGCAAACCGTGACCCACAACATTTCGAGCGCCCCGATGAAGTCATCATCGATCGTGAGCACAACCGTCATGTTGCGTTCGGTGCAGGTATTCATCGCTGCGTTGGCTCAAACCTTGCTCGTATGGAAATGCGCGTTGCCATCGAAGAATTCTTGGCACGTGTTCCCGAGTTTGAACTTCGCGAAGATGCAGAAGTGACATGGGCCGGAGGACAGGTTCGCGGACCTCGCACCATTCCTGTGCGCATTAACAAGGCGATTGGCCACTAAGGATTTTTTCCGTAAAAAACAAAGAGGCCCGCGACAAGTGCCGCGGGCCTCTTTGTTTGTGATCTATCGAATGGCGTTGAGCGAGTCGTTGTCTTCCACGCAAGAAAGTGCGCGATGGAACATCTCGCGGATGAGGTCTTGTCCACGTTCGTTTTGCTCGGTGTAGCTGGCGAAAGAAGTAACGCCGTAGGTAACGCAGAACGTAATGGCAACGAGATACTGACGCCATGCCTCATTGCGGTCGACGTCAACACCGTGGAATTCCAAACGGTCGAGGTACGTATCGACAAGTTCCTTGTCGTGGCCACGGCGAACATCGGTCGTGATGGACTGACTGATGAAGTAACCCACGTCGTACATACCTGAGCCGGTTCCAACTATTTGGAAGTCGATTGCTACAGGGCGATCACCATCGAGCATGAGGTTGTCGGCACGGAAGTCACCGTGGCACATGGTGGTTGGCGTTGACAGATTCTGGAGCATCCATGGCACTTTGCCTGCCCAGATGTCACCAATATCGCGAACGTTGTCGGAGATGAGATCGCCGGCATGTTCGGCCGCTGCTGGCCAACCAGCGGTCCACAACATCGGTAGTACTGCGTTGTAGGTGGGGTTGTCGAGCGGCTGAAAGATTTCTGTGTAGTTCGCAAGCTTTGGGCTGCCCCACCACATGGCATGGAAGTCAGCGAGAATCTCGAGGAACATCTTTGCTTGATCCAATGATGTGCCATCTAGTTGATTGAGCTGTTGGTAGTGGCTGATGTCTTCCATTGCAATGGTGAAATCAGTGTTGTCGCCGGCGATTGCTTGCGCGTAACACTTTGCAGTTTTAAAAGGTGCATCAGGCGCGCAGTCCTTGTAAAAAACAAGTTCACGGATGTACAGAACGAGTGCATCGGCGGTGAAGCGTTGTGTTGGGTCATCGGTGGGATACTTCACCACGAAAGACTTTGGCGCTTTTGTTTCGCCAGAGTAGGTGGGCGTTACTCGCTGCAGAATGCTGAGAATGCCAACACCTTCGCCGATGCGTTCAATAGCGACGCTAGTAACAGACACATTGTCTTCGAGGCTCTTGCTGCCTTTGAGCACACCTTCGACCCACTGCGGAGTGATGTCCTCTGCATTCTTCAACAGACCAAGTCCGGACTCGATGAGATCAACAATTGCCATGTGAATTACCCCCTAAGAGAGGTCGCGCCCCCCGGTGCGACTGAGAGTGAACACTAGTTGTCATCTCTATGTCTGCAAATACCCACCCACCTAATGTGGTGGGCATGAAGAATGTTCGCGTCGGAGTCATTGGTACTGGGATGATGGGTTGCGAGCACCTGAAGAACCTTTTGGGTCTGCCCAACGTGCAGATCACGGCAGTCAGCGACCCCAATGAAGAACCCCTGAATTGGGCCAGGCTCACTCTTGGTGATGTTGCAGATTCAGTGACGTACTTCAGCGACCACCGCGAACTCTTGCAGTTGGGTTTAGTGGATGCAGTTCTTGTTGCATCGCCCAACTTCACCCATCGAGCCATTCTTGATGACATCTTTGCTTCTGACATACCAGTACTTGTGGAGAAGCCGATGTGCACGACGGTGGAGGATTGCATCGCAATCGTGAATGCACAGAAAAACCGCAACGCTCTGACGTGGGTTGGACTTGAGTATCGCTATATGGCACCTATTGCTGAACTTATTCGTCAGGTGCACAGCGGAGTAGTGGGCGATCTCAAGATGCTCGCTATTCGTGAACATCGTTTTCCATTTCTTGTGAAAGTTGATAACTGGAATCGATTCTCTCGCAATACAGGCGGAACATTGGTGGAGAAGTGCTGCCACTTTTTTGATCTCATGAACTTGGTGGTGGGCTCGCGTCCAGTGCGTGTGATGGCAAGTGGCGGACAAGATGTAAATCATCTCGACGAGGTGTACAACGGTGAACGTTCGGACATCCTCGACAATGCGTATGTGATTGTTGAATACGCCAATGGTGTTCGTGCCATGTTGGACCTCAGCATGTTCGCCGAAGGCTCACGACATGAGCAGGAAATCTCTGCAGTAGGAACGACCGGCAAAGTGGAGGCGTTTGTTCCTGGTGATGGGCACATCGTGATCGGTGAGCGTTCCTCCCGCACTATTCGCGAAGTAGAGGTGGGTATTGACCCTGATGTGGCCCACGTTGGATTTCACTTCGGTGCGAGTTTCATTGAATGCAAGCGTTTTATTGACGCAGTTGCCAATGGTTCGCAGCCAGAAGTAACGGTGGAAGATGGTTTATGGAGTGTTGTGATTGGCGCAGCAGCACATCGCTCAATCGACGAGGGCCGTGTTGTTGAAATTTCTGAATACGGAATCTCATAGTTCAGCGATTCCTCCCAAGACTTGCCGATACCGTGCCACTTGTGAATGACATCGCACTTCTTTTGAACTTGCTCGGCACTTGGATGATGGTGGGTGTCATTTGGTTTGTTCAACTAGTGCACTACCCGTTGTTGGCAGTAGTGCCTGAGGAAAGCGCATCATCGGTTGCCGTTGATCACCAGCGTCGCACGGCGTGGGTAGTGATGATTCCGATGACCGTCGAAGGATTCAGCACATTGGCTTTACTGAAGTGGGTGCCTGAAGGTGTTGCATGGTGGGTGCCATGGGCAAACGCTGTTCTTCTTGCTGTGGCATTGGTATGCACAGTGTTTTTGTCGGTGCCTCGTCATGCACGCATGGCAACGAATCCAACACCATCAATCGGTCGTGAGTTAGTGCTAACAAACTGGCCGCGCACCATCGCATGGACAGCACGAGGAATCATTCTTGCGCTCATGTTGAACGCTCGTTTGTAGTTATTGCTTGGCGAGAGCGGCGCGCGCTTCGCCTTCAGGGTCGCGATATGCCTTACCGATTGCATCAATAATCACGCGATGCAAAACACCTTCCGGCATCTCAAACTTGCCAGGCAAGTCCGTATGAATTGCACCCATGCGTTGGTATCCAACGGAGAAGGGGTCGACGCCGTATGTGAGTGGAACGGTGATGGGTAATGAGCCACTACCCATTGGAACATCGCCGTAATACAGGTTCATATCGCCACGGAAACGTCCGGTGGAGTTGAACACAGCACGCACCAACAAATCACCCACAGGCAATTCTTCACTGGCGGAAATCACCGTCGAGAAGGATCCAAGGAAGTTGTAGACGTAATGCAAACGACGGCCCTTGATGTACAGCGCGTATCCACCGGCATGTCCACCATGGCAGACGATGATTCCGTCGCAGTTCCCGGCGGCAGGAATCGTGAGTTCCGCATTGATGTGGAAGGAACGATTGCGCAAGTTCGGTGCAGTTGTTTCAGGAATTGAAGCAATACCTGCGTGGTACACATAGCGATCGCGAGTCCATCGGCGATCTCCGTAACGACCCGGCTGGTTATTGAGTGGAAGCACTTGATTACGTTGTGCTTCTTCCCACCAGAGATCTTTCATTTCCTGCAACTTCTCAGGGAATTGTGCGGAGACATCATGACATTCAGAGAAGTCATTGGCGACGTTGTATAACTCCCAGATGTCATCTTCAAAAGAACGACTTGAGAGCGCTCGGTCTTCGTAATTTGCCATGAGTGGTGGGTGATAGACCACTGCCTTCCAGCCGTCACGATAGATGGCGCGTGACCCCATCATTTCGTAGTACTGCGTGGTGTGTTGCGAAGGCGCAGATGAGTCCTTGAAGGAATATGCGAAGCTCGTGCCTTCGATGGGGGCCTGTTCAACGCCCTTCAGCATGCGTGGCGCTTGGATGCCGATGAGTTCGAGAAGCGTTGGCTTTAAGTCGATGGCGTGAACATATTGATGACGTGTTTCGCCCGGTGTACCAATGCCTTTTGGCCAGTGAATAATCATTGGGTCACAGACGCCACCTTCGTTGGTGTCGCGCTTGAATCGCTTGAGCGGAGTGTTGCCTGCCCATGCCCAACCCCATGGATAGTGGTTGTTGGAATGTTCTGTGCCGATCTCGTCGAGATGCTTGAGGTTCTCTTCAAGACTCTCAGGAACAAAGTTGTAGAAGTACTTCTCGTTGTGGCTACCTGTTGGGCCACCTTCAGCAGAAGCGCCGTTGTCGCTCATGATGACAACGATGGTGTTATCAAGTTCGCCAAGTGAATCAATGAATTGCAGTAGTCGTCCGACCTCTGCATCGGTGTGAGTGAGGAAGCCTGCGAAGGCCTCCATCAGTCGTGTGTATAAACGCTTCTGATCGTCGCTTAATGAATCCCAAGCTGGAACCCACGTCGGACGTTCAGAAAGCTCTGTTCCCTTTGGCAATAGACCTGATGAGACTTGACGCTTGTACACATCATCGCGCCATGCATCCCACCCCATGTCGAACTTGCCACGATATGCATCGATGTATGACTTCGGTGCTTGGTGTGGAGCATGACAAGCACCTGGTGCGTAATACATAAAGAAAGGCTTCACTGGTGAAAATGCGCGCAAATCTTTGATGTATTGAATCGCACGGTCTGTCATGTCTTCAGTGACGTGGTAACCCTCTGCCGGAGTCTTGGGCGGATCAACCTGGTGATTGTCGTGAATGAGGTCGGGGTGATACTGATCTGTTTCACCGGCAAGGAACCCGTAGAAACGATCAAAGCCTTTGCTTAACGGCCAGTGAGTTCGCGGTCCGCCGTCGTTGTTTTCGTATGCAGGTGCTAGGTGCCACTTGCCGAGTGCAAAAGTTGCGTATCCATTTTCGTTGAGAACTTCAGAGACAAATCCGTTCTCTGGTGGAATGTTTGCGTCGTATCCAGGAAAACCTTGAGCGAACTCCACAACGCATGCCATTCCTGATGCATGGTGATTACGGCCGGTCATCAAACATGCACGAGTTGGAGAGCACAACGCAGTGGTGTGATAGTTCGCGTAACGCAGACCGTTTGCAGCAAGGCCATCAAATGTTGGTGTGTTGATGTCAGAGCCGTAACTACCGAACTGTGCGTATCCCACGTCGTCAAGAAGTACGACGACAACATTCGGTGCATCTTCGCCTGGTGTTTGCAGAGGTGGCCACCATGGAGTGGAGTCCTCAAAGTAACGACCAGTAACGCCTTCGAAATTTTTGCTAAGTCCCATGACCACACCCTTGAGTTGGAGTTGGTCTCAACTTAGTTCTATTTTTTTATGGCTCTATGAGTAGAGCGCATTACAAAATGGGATGAACTAGCCCTGAATACAGTGGTTTGTGGTGGTACCGATGCCATCGATGGTGGAGACAAGGACGTCTCCAGCCTTCAGGAAAACAGGCGGCTTACGGCTGACGCCGACACCTCCAGGGGTGCCGGTGAAGATCACATCACCGGGAAGCAATTGAACAATTCCTGAAAGGTATTCCACGATGTCGCCGACATCAAAGATGAGGTCATCGGTGAGAGAGTCCTGCACCACCTCTCCGTTCAAGGTGCACGTCATGTGCAGGGCATCACGATTTGCAAGTCCCTTTGCGTCAACAAGCCAAGGGCCGAAGGGGGAATAGTTCTTGCGGCTCTTGCCGAGGTCGAAGTGCGGCGGTGAAGCTGCGAATTGGAGTGCACGGTCGGAAATGTCTTGGCCGACAGCGACGCCCGCAATGTGATCCCATGCATCAGCCTTGGAAATATTGCGACCACCGCTTCCGATAACGACGACGAGTTCCACTTCCCAGTCGATGGCACCACCGACGATGGGAACATCTGCGTATCCACCGGCGATGGATGAGGAGAACTTCGCAAATGTCAGGGGCGTCTTTGGCGGTTCCATTCCACTTTCTTCCGCATGCGATTTGTAGTTCAGACCGATGCCGAAGGATTGCAGTGGCCACGGCGATGGGGCATCGAGAGTCGTGACATCGACGGGGGTGCCTTCACTAGTCACGGTTGCTGCAAATGCACGCACTTCGTCCCACCGGCGGAATGCCTCAATGGGTTCTGAGGAAAACTTCCCACCACTGGCCTCGGCGAGGTCGACGACGTTGTTATTGGGGCCGACAACAAGTTGGGCACGGCCATTGAGAGAGGCGAAACGAAAGCTCATAAAGTCCACTATAGTCATATTTAGTCAATTGACTAATACGAAATTGGAGATTCTCATGGCTTCACCGGTCAAGTTCGCACATATCGTCCTCAAGACCTCTCAATATTCCGAGATGGTGTTGTGGTGGAAAGACTTTCTGCAGGGCGAGGCTCGTCATGAGAACGACTTCATCACGTTCATTTCCTATGACGACGAGCATCACCGAATCGCAATTGCCAATATCCCAGACCTAGACGACAACAATCCAAAAGCGCGCGGAGTAGAGCACTTCGCATTTACATACGCAAAGCTGGATGACCTCTTTGATCAGTTTGAACGGATGAAAGCAAAGGGAATTCATCCGTACTGGACAATCAACCACGGCATGACATTGTCCGCGTACTACCGCGACCCAGATGGCAACCAAGTGGAGACGCAAGTTGACTCATTGACGATGGAAGAAGCAGACGCCTTTATGGCAGGTCCCCTTTTCGCGGCGAATCCCATTGGCATCAACGTTGACTTTGATGCGTTGGTCGCTCGTTACAAGGCTGGTGCAACTTTTGCTGAAGTCACTGATTACGCAACAGCCGGCAAATAGAAATGTCAATCGTTGAAAAGTCAACACGAAGTCGTGTTGATAGTGAAGAGCGATTGATAATTGCTGCGGGTGAGTTACTCAGCGAAGTAGGACCTCGTGCATTGAGTGTGCGTGGAGTGGCTGAACGCGCAGGCGTGAATCACGGGTTAGTGCATCACTATTTCGGTGGGAAAGATGGATTGCTTCAAGCGGCAATGACTCGCCTTGTGGAGGAACACGCAGTTTTCGCTCGCGAGCAATCGCATGGCAGTCCAATGCCAGCGCCACTTGCACTTCGGGAGGACCAGAGGTATCTCCGCGCGGTAGTTCGATCGGTGCTTGATGACGAAATGGATCTTGCGCAAACTGAATTGACAACCGGAGTGTCTGTGCCACGTACCGCACTCGAACATGCTGTGAGCAA